>JAEEGJ010012793.1_pt1 | contig 20619 bp, 18 predicted proteins | sample 8958761 | NCBI WGS metagenome assembly JAEEGJ01 (sample SAMN16246546, study PRJNA631951) | gut metagenome | biome: gut microbiome; feature: rumen; material: RS-attached | host: Bos | place: Iran: Karaj | collected 2018-10
CCATGGAAGCCGCGGGCGCCTGAAGTCCGTGACCGAGAGGAGCGGCCTAGGGCGAAAGTGGTAACTGGGGCTAAGTCGTAACAAGGTAGCCGTACCGGAAGGTGTGGCTGGAACACCTCCTTTTTGGAGTTTGACTCTGACAGTGACGCTCTGGTGACAAGGTGGGAAACCTTGTGCTAATCTTTCTTTATTATATAGGCTCTTAGCTCAGTTGGTTAGAGCGCTACACTGATAATGTAGAGGTCGGCAGTTCAACTCTGCCAGGGCCTACAAAAAAGCCGGACACAAGCCCGGCTTTTTTTGTTTAAGGGGGTATAGCTCAGTTGGTAGAGCATCTGATTTGCATTCAGAAGGTCGCCGGTTCGAATCCGACTACCTCCACAATAATCCCTTCCAGATTATTCTGGGGGGATTTTTTGTTTCAAGTTAATGACGTTCTGAATCAATTTTATTGATAGTCCGGATCCCGTATAGGATATCCTGCCCTGGAGTCACGGCTTCAATTGAGCTTTTTCCAAGGGTCATGTCTAAATATACTTCAATCGGTCGCGAGACTTTTTCAGCAGTCCATTCTATGGTGAATAGCTCTTCACCATTTTGACTGATAAAGGCCCTTGCTCCATCTGCCGTCATAGCATTATCTTCGAATCGATGGCTCACCCCATCCGCATCAACGATGACTGGAACTGCTTTTAACTCAAATGGTTGCCTGTTGAGAACCCATCCTGAAATATAAATTATGCTTCCTTCGGGCGCCTTGATGTCTTTTTCAGATAGTTTAATACTGGGAGAGCGCAATTTCTTGCCCCAATACGAACCTGTGAGCATAAGCGGAATCCTCCATTCACTGGAAAGCCTGAATGTGTATGTGTGCCCGGGAGAGATAATTGAGTTTCCCTGGGAGCCTATATCGTGGATCCTGATTCCTATGCTGTCAGGAGCAGGGGTTTTAATAACATCATCCAATCCTTTCAATGACTTCAAGTAGAGACCTTCTCTATAGATCGCATCCGGCGTATCACAAAACAAATAGTGGAATGGCCGACAGTACACCCAGAGGCTATCGCTCTCCCTGACCGACGCACCTGTCTTGGAAATAAATTCCATCTTGAAGTCGAAGAAATGATCGGTGTCCTCATAAGACACTTCGACCTGCGCTTGATTGAAGTGGTCGAGCCCCTGTTCCTTCAACTTTGGGAAAGGAGCCATGGTGGTTATGATCTCGTCTGAAAGGGGGAATCTTGTCTGGGCGAAAGCTTTAGAGTATTCCAGGACCGATGTTGAGAAAGATATGTTCAGGGTCGGTTCCCAGCCGTCGACATTCCCTCCGTTAAAATCTTCCGGATAACAAATCAGATGTGCGTTAGAATAGAAAGGCTTGTCGTTATATCCCGCATCGTATCCTGAACACTCGAAAGACAAGTCAATTCCCTCCCTGGTAATGGCAGTCTCTTTCAAGAAGACGATTTCTTTGCCTTTACAACGTATCACCGAGTCATTCCGTTCCGCCAATCCTACCGGGACCGTGAAACCTGAATACGGGAGAAGCCACACCTTGTCGTAAGGACTCGATTCGGGTAAGCTGACGCGCAAAGACATCGTCCCGGAAGCGAAACCACTGTCGACGGAGATAATATCATCATCTTTGTGAACATCCTTGAAAATGACATGGTTACTTCCTAAAGCGGAGGCGTACACGGCGCTGTCTGGAGATTCGGGATTGCTGGCCCATCCTGGTGGGGTGGAAAACGTTGTGTCCAGCGGCTCGACCCAGATCCGTCCGGGAGTGTAGGAATATTCAATCGTGGACCCCGGGACAAAGAAACTGTAACAATGGTTATCCTGGTCCACCGTCATTTCCTTGAGTTCGGGCATTATATCCTCGATCGCTATCGGAGAGATGTTGAATGATACGTGTTGGATACTTCTGTCTGGCACTTCATTCTCCTTGCCGCATGAGGTGAGGAAAATGAAGGAAACAGCGATTATCTGACAGAGGAATCGTCTCATCTCTATGAACGGATTATCTCCACCTCCCCGTCAAGACCTATTTTAATTATTTGTGAAGCCACTCCGGACGCTCCGGCTTCAAGGCGCGCATCAACCACATAATCAACAGCTTCCACAATTTCCTCTGAGATGTCCTTGAACTTTTTAGGTGATGGTTGGCCTGAGATATTGGCTGAAGTCGAGACGACGGGACGGCTTAGTTTTTCAGCCATTCTTTTGCAGAAATCCATCAGCGGGATCCTGATCCCGACAGTCCCGTCAGCAGCTACCGCATTGTAAGCCAGGTGGTATTTGTCGGATTTAGGAGCCTCTCCTTCGGCCGGAGCCGGGTAAGTCAAAGCTCCTGGATAGATCAGGGTCATGGGTTTGTCGTTGACTTCGACAAGGTCGATGGCCATAGGAGGAATCTCCTTTACGTATCTGGCGATCTGATCCAAGTCGCATGCGAGAAGCACCAACGATTTGCTGTCGTCCCTGCGCTTGATCTCGTATATTCTTTTGACGGCTTCAGGATTAGTGGCGTCACAGCCGAGTCCCCAGATCGTGTCAGTTGGGTAGAGGATCACACCACCCTGTCTCAGCGTTTGGACCGCCTCCGTGAGAACCTTCTCTATCTCGTCTTTTCTCATATTCAGAATATAACTTATTTCAAAAAATGGAGATAAACCGCGGTCGCCGCGGTGACCGAGGCCGTCTCGGTGCGTAGCCTGGAAGGGCCCAGATGAACGGGGATGAAACCGTTCTCAACGGCCAGCTGAGCTTCCTGGGGTGAGAAATCCCCTTCGGGTCCAATCATCACCGTAATATCAGATCCCTCAGGTACTTCCCTAAGCACATCCTCAATCGACCGCCTCTCCGTCTCCCCCTCGAAGCAATAACAAATCAACTTTATCTCATTCACTGCCGTCGAGGCGACGAGTCCCTCAGCGTTATCAGGCTTTTCCGCCGTCTGCGACAGTCCCTGCCCGCGACCATTTGCCCGGATAGGGTCGCGAAGCGACAGGGAGCGGGAGGGACTCGTCGCAGCGGCGGAACCACAGAGGATAAAGTCTCTGACGGGGAGGGGTTCATCGACGGAGGGAAGGCAAGCCTTGAGGCTCTGTTTCATGGCCGAAAGGGCGATTTTGCGGGAGCGCTCAGGCTTGAAGACACGACGCTCCGACCGCTCTCCGATGACCGGCACTATGCGATCCACCCCGACCTCCGTAGCCTTCTCCACAAACCATTCGAACCTGTCGTTGTTCTTTGTCGGACAGACGGCCATGGTCAAGGAATATGGGTGTCCGCCCCAGCCTGGAAAACTCTCCAAGATCTCGGCGGAGACTCCTTTGGGCGAATCGTCCGTGACCCGGCAACGCATCATGGTGCCGAGACCATCAACCACGCTGATCTCATCCCCTGTCCTGTGCCTCAGGACCCGGACACAATGGGCACTTTCGTCAGTGTCAAGAAAGACTTCGCGAGCGCTGATCTCGTGGGCGTAGAAAATCTCCATGACACAAAGATACTAATCTTGCCTCAAAAAGACTATATTTGTGTTATGAGAATAGGACTCATCTCAGACACCCACGGAGTTTTCGCTCCCGACGTCAAAGCCTTCCTTGAGCCGGTGGACCAGATCTGGCATGCAGGGGACTTCGGGACACTTGCCTGTGCCTCCACAATTGAGGCCTTCAAGCCGTTGATCGGCGTCCATGGCAATTGTGACGGATTGGATGTCAGGCAGATATATCCCCGTTACCAGCGTTTTGAGTGTGAAGGGCTCCGGATACTTATGACCCATATCGGTCTCCGTCGAGGGAGTTATTGGGCATACGACACCAAGCGCCCTCTTTATGACATCGACGCCAAGTACCTTATTGACATGTGTCATCCCGACATATTCATCTGTGGCCACACCCACATCCCACAGGTGTTCAGGGATGACCGCCAGGACTTCCTGTTCATGAACCCCGGCGCCTGCGGTTACCAGGGCTCCAGGGATGTGCCCCGCATGGCCTTGCGTTTCGAGATCAGCGCCGGGAAGATCTCGAAACTGGAAAAATGCGAGCTCCCCTGGAATAATATTTAAAGCTATGAAAGAGAAAACGGTATGGTTCTGCACCAATTGTGGAAATGAATATCCGAAATGGATGGGTCGTTGTCCCGCCTGCGGGGAATGGAACACATTGACGGAACAGAAGATAACCCCTGCGACAGGTTCAGGGGCCGGAAGGAAAGGAGCCTCGGGTTCCGTGCCTGGAGAGGGTAGGGCACCCCGTAAACTCTCCGAGATTGATTCCTCTTCCGAGAACAGGAAATCCCTCAATAATGAGGAGGTCGACAGGATTCTCGGCGGTGGAATAGTGGAGGGTTCACTTGTGCTGATTGGAGGCGAGCCTGGCATCGGCAAGTCCACCCTTTCGCTCCAGATTCCTTTGGGATGTCCTTCGATGAAGACTCTCTATGTCACTGGAGAGGAAAGCGAACGTCAGGTCAAAATGCGGGCCGACAGACTTGGCGGCGACGCTTCTTCCTGCACCATCTACAGCGAGACACTAATCGAGAATATAATTGCCCAGGCGAAGGAGATGAACCCGGACCTGATGATTGTTGACTCTGTGCAGACAATGTACACTGAGACAGTCGATTCCACTCCAGGATCCGTATCCCAGATCAAGGAGGTGGCGGCTATCCTTCTCCGGTTCGCCAAAGAGACCGGGATTCCCGTCATATTGATAGGTCATATCACCAAAGAAGGCTCAATTGCTGGCCCAAAGATACTGGAGCACATAGTGGACGTCGTCCTGCAGTTCGAAGGAGACAACAGAGGGGCTTACAGGATCCTACGCAGCATAAAGAACCGTTTCGGCTCGACTTCCGAGCTGGCAGTGTTTGAGATGACCGGAGCCGGTCTGCGCCAGGTCGCCAATCCGTCCGAATTGCTTGTACCGATGCATGAGGAAGGACTGAGCGGGACCGCGGTAGCCGTCATGTTGGATGGCGCGAGACCCTTCCTGTTCGAAGTCCAGGCCCTTGTCAGCTCAGCTGTCTACGGCACCGCGCAGCGGTCCGCCACAGGGTTTGACACCAGAAGGCTGAACATGTTGCTGGCTGTCCTTGAGCGCAGAGCCGGCTTCAAGCTTGCCCAGAAGGATGTTTTCCTGAATATGGCGGGAGGTCTCAGGATAAACGACCCTGCGTGCGACATGGCTGTGGTCAGCGCCGTGTTGTCGTCGAATTTCGACCTGCCGATCCCGGCCGACATCTGCTTTGCCGGTGAGATTGGCTTGAGTGGAGAGATACGTCCTGTGGCTCAAGCGGACAGGAGGGTGGATGAGGCTGCCAGATTGGGCTTCAAGAAGATATTCCTTTCATCCTTCACTTCTGTCGAAGGCCACAAGAAAGGGATTGAAGTGATAAAGGTGGCAGATGTTCCTGCCCTTGTCAGGAAACTTTTTCAAGGCGGAAATAATTGATATCCAATATGAAATCTTGTTTTAATACCATATTCTCCGCAGTCCTGGCCATCGTCCTTTTTTCTTGTGGACAATCCCAGACCGCTAGTCTGAACAAAGCGGAGAAGGCCTTGATTTCCGGATCTGATTCTTTGATGCGTGTACTGACCATTTTCGACAAGGCGGACTCCCTTTTGTTGAGGTCAAAGTCAATTGACTTCTCTGATAAGGATTTGCGTTCTGAGGCATTCAAGAGCCTCGCCGCCAAGATGCTTTACACAGTCAAGGATCCAAGCCAGGATGGGGTCGGAATCGCAGGCCCCCAGGTTGGCCTTAACCGCAGGATCGTCTGTGTCCAGCGTTTCGACAAACCTGGTGAGCCTTTCGGGGTTTATCCGAATGCCCGTCTGGACTCTCTCTGGGGTGAGAAGGCTCCGGGCCGTGAGGGCTGTCTCTCGATTCCCGGTTGGGCTGGAAGGGTGCCGAGATTCACCAACATAATCGTATCGTACACTGATCCCAATACAATGAAAACTGTCCGGGAGACCGTGGATGGCTTTACCGCTGTGATATTCCAGCATGAGATTGACCATCTGGATGGCATCCTTTATACGGATCGGGCTGATTCATTGTGGGTTATGTAAAGATTTTTTATATTTGTAACACTCATGAACGCTAAAACTTTAATCTTATTGATTGCTATGACCTTAATGATAGCCCCCCTTTCCGCACAGGAAAAACTGAGCGAAGAGGAGATCCAGGGCATCGTAGAAAAGATGGAAAACGAATGGAGGTTCGCTTTGCCGATGGTGCGCTGGATGGAGGATCAGTCTAGTTTCGATTATTATATCGGTACTGTTCACGAGCGTTGCCCTGATGAGTTGGAAGACGTGCTGGAGATGGCTGAGGACTGTTATAAGGAAAGTTTGCAGGTTCTTATGGTAGAGAAACAGATCTACCGCAAACCGGGTTCCGAGAAGTGGGAAGCCAGCCTGGAGAAATATTTCAAAGACTCTGATAGGGCCAAGGAGAAGTTCGCTACCGCTCATAGGAATGTGGAGATGTATGAGAAGATGGCCAAGATGTTCCCTCCCATCATAGAAGGCATGCGGAACCATAAGTATCGTGTCCCTCAAGGAGACCTGGTCAGTTTTGAATACCATTCTGGAGGTGGCATGATACATCGTCCTCCTATACATGGGGAATTGCGTCTTAAGAAGAATGGAAGGTATATTGCCTTGCTGGACACGGATTCTTTCAACAAGTTTGACACCGTTGCCGTCACTAAGGAGCAGGTTGACGAGATCAGGAAGTTGCTCATTGACGGTGAGGTATATAAGATGCCACGGTATCACGATCTGCCCGTCATACTGCTTGACGGTCCGAGCAGTTCTGTCTCAGTCAAGTTCACGGATGGTGAATACAGGTGCAACAGTCTCCCGCCTAGTGATTGGGGAGGCAAGAACATAATCGCTGTCTACAACTACCTTAGAGCCCTTCATCCCAAGAAATAATTAATACACTTAATATCTCTCGACTTATGAAAAAGACCATTACCCAAACCTTGTCGGCGTTGATGTCGCTGGCGATGATTTCCGGCTTGTTCTTCGGCTGCGGTCCGAAAGAGGAGCCCCTTCCTCCTACGCCTCCCGCACCTACCACTGTGTCGGTGACAGGTGTATCCTTGAATAAGACCTCGTTGAGCCTTGTCGAAGGCGGCTCGGAATCCTTGACAGCCACCGTATCCCCTGACAACGCCACCAATAAGGCGGTCAGCTGGAAGTCTTCCGATACCGGAGTGGCGACAGTGGACGGCAGCGGAAAAGTCACGGCCGTGAAAGCCGGCTCGACTACCATCACTGTCACGACTACTGATGGGAGTAAAACCGCCACATGCTCTGTCACAGTGACTTCCAAGACTGTAAGTGTCACGGGAGTGAAACTTGATAATGGTAAACTTGAGTTGAAAGCGGGGGAGACAGCGCAGCTGACCGCTACCGTGGAACCTTCGGATGCTTCAGACAAGTCTCTTGAATGGACCAGTTCTGACGCGAAGATCGCCACAGTTGACGCCTCCGGAAAGGTGACCGCGGTTGGAATCGGAAGCGCCACTATAACCGTCAAGACAAAAGACGGAGGAAAGACGGCCACTTGCGCTGTGACAGTGGCTCCGGTAGCAGTTGAGGGCGTGACTGTCGATCCGGCTAAAGCGGAGGTCGTGGAAGGTAACACGATCCAGTTGAAGGCGACTGTCAGCCCTGCGGACGCTGCCCAGGAGGTGGAATGGACTTCTTCGGATAGCGATATCGCGACAGTAGACAAGAATGGTTTGGTGACTTCTATTAAACCTGGCACCGTTTATATTGTCGTGAGGTCCAAGGCCTATACCGACAAGCAGGCCTCCTGCGAGGTGATCGTGAAACAAGACGACAAATTGAAGGGCATCGCTTTCGACGCTAGCGAGATACAGCTCGAGACCGGACAGTCCAGGACATTGAAAGTTGTCTTCACCCCGGATTATGCCGCTAACAAGAATGTCTCCTGGAGCAGCTCGGATCCTTCCGTCGCCTCAGTAAAGGACGGGAATGTCACCGGAGTCAAAGAAGGAAAGGCCACTATCACAGCGACTTCCGAAGATGGAGGGCATAAGGCGCAATGTGTGGTCACAGTCTCAAAGGCAAGCGGACCACAGGTTTTTGCCACGACTACGAACTGGCGTTTGCTAATAAATGGAGCTCAGGATCCGAGAGATGGTACTTTCACAGTCGGGAACTCGTACAAGTATTCCGGCATATATCAGATTTATCCGGAAGGACATGACTTGTATTCCCTTGAGGATTACTTTACAGGCAGCGGCTATCAGCTATGGGTTTGCAAGAACAGGAAGCCATTTATCGATGTGACTAAGTATCTGGAATCGGCGTCGATATGTGATATCGCTGTCAGGAACGGAAATGTCTCTATCTTGGCGACCAAAAGCGGTAACACGTCCATCTCCGTGGTCATGGTTAAAGAAGGACAAAAATATGTTGATTCCTTCGATATTCCCGGAGAGGGGTCTCAGTTCTACTCACCTACTTTTGCGATAGCTCCGAATGGGGACATTAACATAGCCGCGCGAGAGAAAGACGCTTTCTGGAACGATCATCTTGTCTGGTTCAAGTATAACCCGGTAAGTGGGCTATTCTCCTTCCAGCGTTTGGATACGGCAGAAAGCGGCCAAATAGGGGCCACCAATTCTGGCGACATCTACATACTCTCCTATAAAGGAATCGATGGTTATACAGGATGCTTGTTCAAGAACGGCAAATTTGACCAGAATCTTGACTCCTCAGAGGACAACTTTTATAGCCAGCTTTTCTGCGCGGGAAATGACGTGTACACCGCGATCATGGATTTCCCGGGTAAGAAAGTCCTTATACGCAAGAATGGAAAGAGTTACCAGACTGTCAAACTGGACATGGTCAGTATTTTCACAGGAGATAACGCATTCTGGGTAACGAGCAATGGGGACACTTACGTAAGTGTCGTTGGACACGTCGATTTGAATGACTCCAGAATCTACAAAAACGGCAAGCTTCTCTACAAGTCGAATGGCTTCAAGAACATCTGCGTCATTGAGGAATAAGACTAATTATCAGCCGCCAGCAGGGTTATGATCCGGTCAATGATCGGATCAACCTTGCTTGTTGGTGTCGTGAAGTTGTTTGCCATAATTGAAAAGATAATGGCGTCTGATTTGGAGCCCTCGGAAGGTTCGATATAACCGCTGAAGCAGCGTACTCCTCCCATGGAGCCGCTCTTCAAGTGGACCCTGGATTTCAGGTCTTCTTTCTCTCCTTTCAACCTGGACTCGTAATGTCTCCCTCCAGGTTGACCGAGAGTCTCGACATAGTCCCCGAAGACCTGGCTGTCCATCATCTTCGACAAGAACTTCACAAAGTATTCAGGAGAAATGTAATTACTTCTGGATAAGCCGCTTCCGTCATCAATTTTGACATCTTCCGGGGAAGCTCCGAGTTTTTTCAACACATCTGCCATAGCGGTGGCGCATGAGTCTGGTTGCGCGGAATGGTGCAGCCTGCGCCCGAGGATTTTATAGAAAGATTCGGCGTAGAAATTGTCACTCTCAAGAAGGCACTCACGGACAATTTTCTTAAGGGCTGGTGAATATGAGGTCCCGATCATTTTGAGATCATCGACCTTGGCCGCGTAGGGACCTGGATCAAGGGAACTCAAATTCGAGCGGATCCGTCCGAGTCGCACGTCGGCCACCCCTCTGGTTACCTCAATTCCTTTTGATAGGAGATATTCACGGAAAAAGTGTGCGCAGGTGTAGGTTCCGAACTTATTGGAGAATTGTTCGGTCTTGGCCGCCCTGTCGATCGCGAATGAGCCCCGGACCTCGGCATAGGGAGCGAATTCTGATGTGAACATGTAGAGCTGGTCACCGGTTCCTGCCGCACCTGTCTTACAGGCGTAGTAGTATTTCATCCAGGGGAGCGAGGGATATGAGACTATCACATTGACGGGGGAGCCCACAGTTGCCCCGTGAGTGACTTTCATGTCGATGGTGTTCTCGTAGAAGCAGAGCCCGTCACCTCCTGTGCCATAAGAGGTTCCGATGTCCTGGTACTGCCAAGTGTCCCTCTCGATCGGGCCGTCGAAATAGCGGCCGTCTCCGATAACCGAACCATTTATCTTCTTGATTCCCGCCTTGTCGAGGAAGCCTTTCCACTGGGCGAAAAGGGCGTCCCGACGCATGGCGATGGAATCCTTTGAGGCGATTGTCGGATCACCCCCGCCGACAATGTAAAGATCTCCTTCCAAAACACCGTCAGCGACGGTCCCGGTGTAACCGATCCGGGTCGTGAATTTGAAATCCGGACCGAGCTGGTGCATCGCCGCCCCGGTCGTGATAAGTTTCATCGTTGAGGCGGGAACCAGGCGCTTGTCAGGGTTCCATGAGGCGAGAGTTGTCCCGCCCTCAGTCATCGCCAGGACACCAAAAGAGGCGTGTTTCAAGATGTCATTTGTAGCGACGGATTCTATATATCTTTGAGCCTTGCTCTTTTCAGGCGCGGTTTTGACCGCAGGGTTCTGGGCTGACGCCAGAGAGAGTGAGAGGGCGGCGAAAGAGGCCGCCATAAACATTTTAAGGGTTCTCATATTCACAAAATTAGCAAAAATAGCTAACTTTGGACTCCATTAACAAATAGCGAATATGAAAAAATGCGTCCTTGTGTCCGGAGGTGCCGGATTCATTGGCAGTCATGTGACTGTGGAACTCATTGAGGCCGGGTACGATGTGATTGTCGCCGACAATATGTCCAATTGCGACATGACCTGTTTTGAGGGTGTGAAGAAGATTACCGGAAGGGAGGATATTCCATTCATCAAAATGGATTTCCGCGACGCTGTCGCGACCGAGCTCCTGTTCACGACGAACAAGGTCGACGCTGTTATTCATTTCGCCGCTTTTAAGGCCGTCGGCGAGTCGGTCTCCGAACCGCTTAAGTATTACAAGAACAACCTGACGTCGTTTATGAACGTGATTGAGAGCGCCAAGGCTCACGGTTGTTCCAACATCCTTTTTTCCTCTTCCGCGACAGTCTATGGTGAACCGGAAAAGCTGCCTGTGACAGAAGAGACTCCCCGACAGCCGGCCACTTCACCCTACGGCAACACAAAGACGATGTGCGAGGACATCCTCAGGGATTGTGTAAAGGCTTATCCTGAAATCAAAGGGATAGCCCTCAGGTACTTCAACCCGATAGGTGCTCATCCGTCAGCCCTTATCGGTGAGCTGCCCAGAGGGATTCCCAACAACCTTGTTCCATTCATCACTCAAACCGCGGTCGGCAAACGTGAATGCTTGTCCGTGTTCGGAGACGATTATCCCACCCCGGACGGGACATGCCTGCGGGATTTCATCGATGTGGTCGACCTTGCGAAGGCACACGTGTTTGCCGTCCGCAGGATGCTGGAAGGCCAGATGAAGAAAGATTACGAGATATACAATATCGGTACCGGGACTCCTCTATCGGTTATGGAGTTGATAAAGGGCTTTGAGAAGGCTAATAACTTAAAACTCAATTACAAGATAGCCCCCAGAAGAACCGGCGACATCTCCGCCCTTTGGGCTGATCCGACTCTCGCGAACAAAGAGTTGGGTTGGAAAGCCGAGCGGCGGATCGAGGATACCCTCGCCGCCGCCTGGGCCTGGGAAAAACATTTGGCTTCTAAGGAATAATCCTAAATCCAGCCTTTCTTAAGAAGTACTTCCGCGATCTGGACGGCGTTAGTAGCGGCGCCCTTGCGGATGTTATCGCTGACGCACCAGAAATTGAGACCGTATTTGACGGAAGGATCCCTTCTCAAGCGTCCCACAAACACATCATCCTTGCCGAGGGAATAAAGCGGCATCGGGTAGACGAACTCGGAAGGATCGTCCTGAACCGTGACACCTTCAGTCTTTGACCAGATGTCCCAGACATCTTCCAAGGTGAAATCCTTCTCGAACTCAAGGTTGATGGACTCGGAATGGCCTCCCTGCACAGGAACCCTGGCGGTGGTCGGGCTGACACCTATCGAATAGTCACCGAGGATCTTATGGGTCTCATTGACCATCTTAATCTCCTCTTTCGTGTAGCCGTTCTCAAGGAAGTCATCAATATGGGGAATGACATTCTGGTCAATAGGATAGTGGTAGAAGGCGGGATATTCTCCCCATTTGCCCCCATTTCTTTCCGTCATCATCTGGTTGATAGCGGGCGTCCCGGAGCCGGTGACGCTCTGATACGTGGAGACCACGATCCTTTTGATAGTGTACTTCTCGTGAAGAGGAGCCAGCGGGAGAAGCATCTGGATAGTAGAGCAATTCGGGTTGGCGATGATATAATCATCTTCAGTCAAGACATCTGCGTTGATCTCTGGAACAACCAGTTTCTTGGTGGGATCCATTCTCCAGCAGGAGGAATTGTCCACGACGCGGCATCCGACCTCGGCGAACTTCGGAGCCCACTCCTTTGAGATGTCGGCTCCGGCGGAGAACAAGGCAAGGTCCGGTTTCATGGCGACGGCATCCTCAGCGGTGACGACGGTATATTCCTTGCCCTTGAAAGAGATCATCTTTCCGGCGGACCTTCCGGAAGCCACAGGAATGAACTCATCTACAGGGAAATTCCTCTCTTCGAGGACTTCGACCATCCTGGTACCCACCAGTCCGGTCACACCAACAACGGCTACTTTCATTTTTTTGTTCGTTTTATAAAAAAAAAGGGAGGAGCCTTGAGCCCTCCCTACTATAATGCGATACTAGGCGAGAGCTTATTCAGCCTGACCGGATTTCTTGACGACGTCGCTGAGTTTGGCGTAAAGCTCATCGGTTTTCTCAAGGAGTTCCTTACGGATGGAGGCATAGTAAGCGCCCTTCTTTCCTTCTCCCTTCATGTTAACCTTGTCCTTAAGGTCGTTGAAGAGGTTGACGGCCTCATCGAGAAGTCCGCCGAGAGCCTCGTCATCAGCCTTCGAATTGACTGAACTGAAAAGTGAGCAATCGTCGATGAAAGCACCGATCACGTACTCAATGTCTTTCTTAATGTCTCTAAGATTCATATCGTTCTGAATTAATTCGGTGCAAATATAGTGTTTTTTCTCTAGAAACTCAACTATATAAACAGTCGCGGCCCGCTGACGCCACTCCCCGCATCCCAAATCATTTAACAATTCGGGATATTTGTTTTGATAAGGCGGGACAAGGGGGATAGATCCGTCCCGTATCTTTGCGACATAAATACTTAAAAGCCATGCTCAATACAAACAGGAAAGATTATTATTCTTCACCCGAAACCGAGGTGTTTAGAATCCAGATGGAAGGGGGGATCCTAACCATCAGTGGCAATGACGCCAGCCTATCTGGCGCCGGAGTTAATGAAAGTGATGCGGATGAAAACGGAAAAATATGGTAGTGTTATGAAGCAATCCTTATTATTGGCATCCTTTGTTCTTTTTGCGGCCGTTGGAGCAGGATGCACCCAGGAATCATTTGACATCCGGAACTCTTCTGTCGCGGAAAACAATGGAGACAAGATCACGCTACGCGTTTCCGCTGTAACAAAAAAACCGGAAGTACAGGAAGAAACCGGAACAAGAATCTCTTATGGCTCCACAGATGCCACCTGGGAAACCGGAGACAAGATTTTCCTTATTAAGAGCGATGGGACCACCATTACGCTCACTCTCACAAACGGAGCCGGAACCACTTCTGGAAGTTTCTCCTCCACAGATCCGGTGGTAGCAGGAACCTATATACCGTACGCCGTGAGCAAAACTTCTTTGGACAAAGAGTTCGTAAGCGTATCCTCAGGCGTTATCACCATGAACCTTAACGCACCGGGAGGAGGCACGCTGGCCGATGCCCTGGAGCATGATATCCTCAGAGGAGAATCGATAGTACTTGCCGACAACCAGTCCACAGCCACCATTGGCAATCTCAACACACACATGTTGAGTTATTTGCGTTTCCGGTTCACAAGCGCGTCCAAAGCCATCACAACCATCGGTATGGATTCAGCTGGCGGAGTGTACAAGACTGTAAGCATTGCCGCGAACGGAACCGTAAGCGGAAGTGACCCTTCCACAGATGTGGTGAATGTCACTGCTGAAGACGATGAAAGCGGAACGTATGCCGGCTATTTTGCCGTTTACAAGAGTACTTCCACCAGCCTTATGGCTCATGCCACGGATGAGGACGGGGCGCAGTACACCCGGTTGGTGTCAACCGAGACCGCCAATTACACGGCGGGATCTGTCTATGGAAAGACGTTTACACTTTCTTCCGACATGGTAGCGGCTTCCGCGACAGGCTCCCTCAGCGGACACTCCTGGAAAAACCTGGGCTTGAGTGTAAAATGGGCCGAATTCAATGTCGGTTCTTCCAGCGAGTATTCGTATGACCAGAATGTGGATAACACTGAAGGAGGAACTGCCGGAGCGACATGGCCCGGATGGCGCATTCCCACACGTGCCGAAGTGGAGGAGCTTTTCTATGCCAGCGAGCGCCAGTGGGTTACCGGTTCTAACAACGGCGTAAAATTCAATTGCAACGATAACTATGTTGCAATGGGAGCCGGAGGCTATTACAGGGATCGGGGCGATAGAGATTGGACATACAGTGTTGGCTCTACCGTTTACCTCTATATTGATGAAACTCATTCAGAGACCAATGGCACGGTCCGTCATTGGGCGACGATAGGCGACTCCGGCACAGCGTTGGGTTTTGGCAGCACTAATCTGGGAAACTATAACTATTATTTCTCCAACTTTGCTGCCTTGCGTCTGGTTTGCGACTATGAATAATTCACTATCTTTGCGATAGTGAAGCGCTTATCCCTCATACTCTTTGCCGTGCTCGCCGCTGCGTGCTCACAGGGTACCGGCGGTGGGGCACTGCAGTGGCCAGACTTGCCGGAGCCGGTCTCCACACCTTACGTGATGGTTCTTAATGGAGAACTTACACTGTTTGGTGGGCATACAGACGGCTTCCTGCTCTCGTCATCGGCCTGGTATCTCAAGGGCAGGACGTGGCATAAGCTTCTTATGAAGTATCCCCACGACCATGGTTTCTGCACACCGCTGCCGGATGGACGTGTGATGCTTGGCGGCGGTATTGCGGAACCTTTCGGAATAGGCCAGAGTTGGGGCGTAGAAGTCTATGACCCCGTTTCACATAGTTTCACACCGGTAGGTACCCTGGACCGTAAAAGAGCGGGTGTTTCGGCCTTGGCCTTACCTGACGGACGGGTGCTGGTGAGCGGAAACTGGTATGCCCCCGATGCGATGGAGATCTATGAGCCCGGAAAAGGATTCACCTTTCTGAAAGATGTTACGGTGCAGCGCAATAATCCTTTTATCCTGGCTTCTTCCGAAGACAATGCAATTATCTTTTCCGGCCTCGACAATTATGGCAAACCTTCCGACGGTACGGTGGACCGCCTGCACGGCGACCCTTTCTACGAACCGTTGCTGGATGAATGGGAGGTCTGGGTCACAAAGAGAGCCGACCTTTCCATAGGTGAGTATTCCTATCTGGTCCTCGCCAGGCATCGTGAAAGGAAAGAAATTGGCGTCTTACGGATCGTGGGGGAACAGTTCTCCCTCTTGGAGACCGACCAGCCCATACCCGCCTGTTCAGAAGCCGGAGATTACAGGTGGGGCCAACTGACTGTGGACCGGAGCCACCGGAACGCATTTACTATAGGGGTTGATATGGAAGGAAATGCCTGCATTGTTCGCATCTGCTATGATCCTATCTTCGACGGAGGAAAAGCCGAAGTGGCGCTGACAAGGGTCGATGGTTCATTTCCTTTGGCTGACTCATTCGCTTTGCTCCCGGACGGGATAATTGTGCTGCCCGGCGGCAACAGTATCTCTCCGACAGGCGAAATCCCCGCGGCGAACAATTTCGTCACCAGCCGCGATGTCTGGGCTTTTCCAACAGAGGCACTGCCGAAACCAGCCTTCCCTTGGTCTTGGGTCATCGCCGTTTGCCTCCTGTTACTGACGGCAGGAGCCTTTTTCCTGCGGAAGGGCGTGAGACCCGCCTCCGTGGAAGAGAGAGAAGACCTTCCAACCTCCCTGCAGTTATCGGAACAACTCTCACAAATCATTGAGAAAGAGGAGCTTTTCAAACAGCCGGACCTTCGCATTTCCGATATTGCCTCTCGGCTGGCGACTAACAGGACCTATATCAGCGCCATCATCAAGAGTCTTTCCGGAGAGAATTTCTCTAATATGATCAACGGCTACAGAGTCCGCTATGCACAAAAGCTGATGAAGACGCATCCGGATATGAGCGTTACGGAAATCGCCGAGGAAAGCGGTTTCTCCTCCCGCAGCGCGTTTTATCGTAACTTCAAAGAAATGACTGGTTTGAGTCCAACCGAATGGAAAAAGTCGGCTTTATCTGTATGAATGAAACGGAACACGGTCAACAATCTCCAGCCCAGTAACGCTTGACGTCTTGCCAGTGGTAATAGGGGGCGACATCCGTCTTCACGGGGATGGACGTTTCGTTTTCGTTCAGGAGGAACTTTACCAGAATGTCGTCGGAGCCTTCCTTGCGGTAGAAAACCAGTTGGAGGTTCGCCGCCATAGGGATGAGTTTGTCAACGGAAATGGATTTGTGCAGGTTCTTGAAATCAGTCCGGCCGCCCATTGCCTCCCGGATGCCCATCAGGTAAGCCAGCGGGAGAAGGGAACCGTCATGGGCGAAACGGAGCGTCAGCGAAGGCTCGCCCGAGCGGATTACCTGGTCGGCGATACGGACGATACTGTCGCGGACGGTCGTCTGTCTCTGGTACATGGGCGTGGAACCGGGAATGAGGCCGCAGCTGAGCAGTATGCTGGCATTGATAGCCTTCCAGGCACGGAACCATTCGTCTTTGGTAAAGACATCGGTGAGCGACAGGTTGATTTCGGGTACATTCTGGAGATCTGACGCTACGTTGAAGAGGCATTCCATAAGTTCGTGACCGTCGATGACCGATTCGGCTTTGCTGACATCGGTGAACAGGGCCTTCATCAGGCGGGCCGGATTTGCGGCTTTTTCATAAAGTGATTCGGCTTGCTGTTCCAGACCGGCCGAGGCGGGTGTCGGCACGGGTTCCACCTGCGGGTCCCGAACGATGAAAGGCATATCGCGTTGGCTGGCATCCATCCGGATATCCAGTGTTGGGTTCAGCCCCTGCAATTCCTGGCAGAAGTAAAACATGCTGATCATACATCTTCCTACAGTAGAAGACCGGGCATCCACCTGGAGAGGCCGGGAGAGCAGTTCCGGGAATCGTTCGTACATCCGTCTGGCAATTTCCTGGTGCTGACGGCCGCCCAGCGCCGTGAGTTCCCCGTCACGTTTCCAGGCATCCGCATAGCCCTTCTTCAACTTGTCCAGCACTTCCGCGCCCTTGGGCGTGAGTATGCCAAGCTGTGCCAGCGTGTCCAGTTTTTCGATGGCATAGGCATAATAGGTGTTTTCCTCCATATAACGGGAGCCGTGGCGACCATGGTGGCTGATATAAAAGGGTTCATATCCCGCCGGTGCAGGCGTCAATGCCTTCTGAGAAGGACCGGGATAAACGAAATAGTTGGCGCCGGCCCGGTTGATGTCCTTGTACAACTCCTTCTGGGAGGTTTGTGCCGCCGCTCCCACGGTGGAAAGGAGCAGCGTCAGGATCAAAAGCTTAGTCTTCATCTTCTTCGGGGGTTTGGTAAACGAGGTTGGCGGATGCAATCATATGGCGGAAATACGGTTCCACATCAGACCAGTGATAGTACGGATAACAGTCGGTCACAAGCGGGATGGACGTTTCGTTCTCGTTCATCAGGAACTTCACCAGGATGTCGTCGGAACCGGTCTTGCGGAAGAAGACAAGCTGGATGTTGGCCGCCATCGGAATCAGGCGGAAAATGGAGAAACGGCGGTGCAGATTCTCCATATCGTCCGTGGCGCCCCGCGCTTCCGGGAAGCCAAGGATGAAGGCAAAAGGCAACACCACGTCGTCGTGGCCGAAACGGAGGCGCAAGCCCTTCCCGCCGGAAGCGACCATAGCGGCCGCCTCGTCGAGGAAGTTCTGCAGCAGCGGATAGATCCGGTGATAGCTCGTTACGGCTCCCGGCATAAGGCCCTCCCACAGGCACCAGCTGGCATTGTAGGCCCGGAATCCGTCTATCATACCTTCTTCTCCGAACAAGTCGTTGAAAGACAGTTGCAATTCTGGCAGGCAGTACATATCGGATGCGATGTTGTAAAGGTCGTCGGCGAAAGTATACGGGTCGATGAAGGTCTGCGCACGCTGCGGATCTGTGAAAACGGCCTCCATCTGGGGTTGTCCGCTGAGCATTCTCTGCTTGAATAACTCCAGTTCCCGGTACAGGCTGTCGTCCGTGGCGGATGGCTGTACAACGATGGATGTATTCGCCCGGAGGTAATAAACGTCGTGTTCGCTGGCGTCCATCGAGATGGTGAGCGACGGATTGATCGACTTGAGCTCGTTGCAGAAATAAGCCATGCTGAGCATGACACGCCGGGAGTTGGAAGCGTTAGCAGTGACTTGCAGCGGCTGGCTGAGGAGCGAGGGGTAGTTGTCGAACATCCGCCGGGCGATGGCTTTGTGCTGCCGGGCGCCCAGTGTAGTGAGTTCCCCGGCTCTGTCCTTTGCATCGGCCGCGGCTTTCTGGACACGCAGGTAGACGTCCTTGCCATAGTCAGTCAGGATTCCCAGGAACTGGGCGGTATCCAACTGTTTCTGCAGGCGGCGGTAGGCTCTGTCGCTGGTCATATACCGGGCGCCGTGGCGGCCGTAATGACTGATGTAAAAGGGTTCATAGCCTTCCGGAGCCGGTGTCAGGTGGCCGGTTGGAACAGGATAATTGGCATAGTTTCCTGCCGTGAGTTCTATGTGGGTAAGGAGTTCCTCACGGGAGGTCTGTGCTCCTGCAGTCCATCCCAGGAAAAGCAAGAACAAAAAGCTAAGTCTGAAATACGGTTTCATCTTCAACAAGCTGTTTATGCAAAGATACGGAAAAGTTGAACCCGGGACAAGGGGAAAACAGCCCTGACAGATTCATTTTCGATTCCGGCCACAGAATGCGTTTATAGCTGCGTACGCGCATTCTGTGGCCACGAATCAGGTCATATTGCCTTCTTTTTGGACACAGAATGCGTCTTAGGTCGTATAGGCGCATTCTATGGCCCTCGGCTTCGGCGCTTTGCTTCTCATGGCGTTGGTAGTCCTGTCGGTCGCTCCGCTGCGAAGGGTATATGCTTGGAAAACCGTCGCGCTTGCGCGACCCCTCCCACCGCTTCGCGGCGGGCCCCTCCCTCTAATAGCCGAGGGTGGCTAAGGTTTTCCAAACATATACCTTCTCCGCTTCGCTTAGCGCAATCGGGCGATAACGGAGGCAATGATGGGAAGGCAAGGGTGAACTTTTACCGCGACAGGATTCTAGCAAGCCGTTCGGTCCTGTCGCGGCCGGTTACCGGGCGAAAGTGGCCTTTTTTCTGCCGCGACAGGACTGCCGCAGGCCGCAGGATCCTGTCGCGGCAGAGATTGCGCGTGATGTTGTGTGTCGCTTGCCCCTCCGCATTCTGACACGCCCGAAAAACCATCGCTGTACCTCCGCTTTTTGACAAACCCGAAAAAGCTATCGCCTAATATGCTGAATATAAACGTATTGCTAGATTCTTCCTGTCCTCGTCGGAACAGAATGAGGGATTTTGACAGAAGGATTCGCAGCGACAGGACTGCCGCGGGCGGATTATCACAGCCTTTCGGTCCCCACCTGTGGTATCCGTTCGATTTCACACAGACCGTCCCTGTTGCCGACAACGAAAGGTACAGGCAGATTGTTTCCTTGGACAAGACTGTTGAGGTAAAGTGGTTCGTGAAGGATGAACAGGGTGGTGCTGAAGGTGTCTCCGACCTTCAATTTAGAGTTCTCCGCTTGTTCGACGGTGAATTTTGCGTTGCCGAGATAACGAAAGGTGCAGCGGCGGTCTGGTTTCCAGGACACGGATACCCGGTCACCGATGCTCAGGTCGTCAACACTGATGTGCGTGGAAATGACTGGATCGGAGCCGCTGGTTCTGTCGATGTGTTTCAGAAAGTCATCCCAATCCGGATAGCCGAGCGAACGGGAAAGGATGTCCAGCGTGCTGCCCCGTGTTTCGTCCGCCCCTTCAATATAGCCCCAGAGCCTTTTTAACGTGGTCGGACTCATGGTTTCGTGCGTGCGCTCCCAGATGACGCCGCTTAGGAAGATGAAGTCATTGGGTGTCTTCATCTTGCGATTCAGCCGGTTTTCGATCTGTTTCTTGAGTTCGTGGATTTCGGGACTGGTCTTCTTCATGCGGGCTGCTGTTAGGTATTCACAAAGATGTGCATTTTTCTCAAAACGACACAGTCCTTTTTGGTCCTTTAACTGCACAAAGGTTGCCGGATGCCTGTTTGTGGAGGAAATGTTGTAACTTTACAAAACGATCCGGCCATGAACGACAACAGTACATCCGGTCCTGTCAGCGGACAGTTCCTTTCGGAAAACGACGTCCTCGACGTCTATGAAGATGTGTCCGGCGGTGGCTTCAGCCGATTGGTGAAAGTCAAGCGCCAGG
>JAEEGJ010012794.1_pt1 | contig 20619 bp, 18 predicted proteins | sample 8958761 | NCBI WGS metagenome assembly JAEEGJ01 (sample SAMN16246546, study PRJNA631951) | gut metagenome | biome: gut microbiome; feature: rumen; material: RS-attached | host: Bos | place: Iran: Karaj | collected 2018-10
TCGTCATCACCGATTAGGAGACGCTTAGGATCGGTAGAAAGGGTAGTCTTACCTGTACCAGAGAGACCGAAGAAGATAGCAGTGTTCTTACCTTCCATGTCAGTGTTAGCAGAGCAGTGCATAGAAGCGATGCCCTGGAGTGGGAGGTAGTAGTTCTGCATAGAGAACATACCCTTCTTCATCTCACCACCATACCAAGTGTTGATGATCACCTGCTCGCGGCTCTTCGTATTGAAGGCAACGCAAGTGTCAGAGTTCAGGCCGAGCTCCTTGTAGTTCTCAACCTTAGCCTTAGAAGCGTTGAAGATAACGAAGTTTGGCTCGAAGCTTGCGAGTTCTGCCTCAGTTGGCTGGATGAACATGTTCTTGATGAAGTGTGCCTGCCATGCAACCTCCACGATGAAACGAACAGCAAGACGAGTTGCCTCGTTAGCACCACAGAATGCGTCAACCACATAGAGCTGCTTGTTAGAAAGCTCCTTGATAGCGATTTCCTTCACCTTTGCCCAAACATCCTCAGACATTGGGTGGTTGTCATTCTTGTACTCCTCAGAAGTCCACCATACGTTGTTGTGGCTCTCATCGTTATCAACGATGTACTTGTCCTTAGGAGAACGACCCGTGAAGATACCAGTCATCACGTTCACTGCACCAAGTTCAGTCTCCTTACCCTTCTCGTAACCTTCGAGAGCAGGATTGATTTCAGCCTTGTAAAGCTCCTCATAAGAAGGATTGTGCGCAATCACTGTGCTACCAGTGATGCCATACTTTGTCAAATCTAATGCCATAGTACTTTTTGTTTTTATAAAATGAAAAATTTTTCTCTTTTTACCATATTGATACTTAACCAAAATGTCCGCAGAGCCATTCAACCCCACAGATTTCTGTCAAAATCAGCTACAAAGGTAAGCATTTCTTTGCTTTGGGCAAAACTCCATGCGTATGAAATCCCATTTTTTTCAATAATTTATCATTTTACCCCCCCTTTTTGACCACTTTTACGAAAGAGTTGCAACATTTGGTTTGCAATCTTTGGAAAAAGTTGTAACTTTGCAGCCGATTTTAAAAGCGGGATGTAGCGCAGTTGGTAGCGCACTACGTTCGGGACGTAGGGGTCGCGTGTTCGAGTCACGTCATCCCGACAGGAAGAAGCTCATTGCATAAAATGCGATGGGCTTTTCTTATTCTTTGTAGGCTAAGTGTTAATCGATGAATGGGGTATTGTCATATCTATTAGTTGGGTGTTATTCTTGCAAAGAGTGAGGCATTGTCAGTAGGGGATCTTGAATGTTTCCAAGAAATGAAGAAAATTGGAAACAGTTTCCAAAAAAGTAAGTGAATTGGAAAAATCTTTTTGTTTAGTTAAGTATTATTTAAATAATTTATCGTATCTTTGTACACAATAAACACCAAAACTAACAATTATGAGACTTAAATTCTTTTTACCTATGTTGGCTATTGTGGCCATTTCGAGTGCTTTCTTTTCTTGTAGTAACGATGATGATGACAACGAAAACAAGGAGGTTGTTGTATCATCAACTGATGCGTTGATGTTGGAGAGTTTTGTTCTGGATGGAATGGAACCTACCATCACTCGTGCTTCTGCTGATGAGGATTTTCCTGAAATCAAGTTCTTGGTACGTTTCAAGAACAATGCTCTGCCCAGAGAAAAACGTAAGTATGATGTGGGTACAGCGCTTTATGATGCTACAAAGAATAAGGTAGCTACTTACACACTTTATAATGATGTGGAACTTACTGCTGAGAAGGATTATAAGATGGATGATAAGGTTGTCATCTCAAAGGATATTAAGGATGGCACTTATCAGTTGAAGCCTATTTGCAAGATCAGCGGAAAGGAAGAATGGGAAGATTTCCAGTTAGCTGATGAGTTGGCGCTGACCATCACAATTGCTGGAAATAAAGCACAAATCGAGGAGGCATTTGAGACGAAGGGTATCCTACAAGTGAAGAGTTTCTCTTTTGAAAATAACTTCGTTGCTCAAAACGAACCTTTCAAAGTGACGCTTACTCTTTTCTGTAGAAATATCAAATCTTCTGTTCCTGTCTATGTGGCTAAGCAGAATTATAATGGAACCTATTCGAAACTGACTGGTGCTACATGGACTCCAAACGCATCAGGAGAGGGTAAGGTCACCTTGTCTTATGCACCATCAGAGTCTGGCAAACATACTTACTACATCATTTCTGCATTGAGCGATGAACCCATCACTCAGTTTGATGTGATCACAAAGGGACAACTGTTTGATTTCACCATCGACAACATCGCCAATGAGGATGATAACACCCTTGCTGACAATAGCATCAAAGGTACGTTCATCGTTGAGAACTTCGATGAAAGCACTTTCTCTCAGGATATGTATATGATGCTTGGAACATTGGATATGAACACATTCGAACTGAGCGTTGACACCTTCTTTACGAAGCCTGAAAATTATCAGCTGATGCACCTCTCTACTTCTGGTCTGGGAGAAGAAAAGGTGGCATTCTCATTCAACAACCTTAACTACGACAGTTATTATACCATTGACTTTGGCATCAAGGATGAAAGTGGTAAATTCCAAAGTACGAGTGGAAATAGAATGGTGTTCATCTATACAACTCCATCAGAAGAATCCTTATCTGGAATAACTCATGATAGAGAAGAAACAAGAATGGCTAAGAGTCCTGCTATCAACTTTGTCAAAGGAAAGAAGATCTTCGTGATCAAGAAGTAGCAGCATAGAAGCTGATCATACGATAGGCGATGTGTTCTCCACTAAGAGTTCACATCGCTTTTTTATATCCACATGATAATATCAATATATTCTTTATTTATTTTTAAATTTTAAAAAATCTTATGATGATATTTATATAGGTGTTGATATTGTGGATAAGTAGGTAGTTTGATTGTTTATCAGTCAGTTAGGTTGTGGATAAGTTGCGGATTAGGTGTAGAAAAAAAACTGAAAAAAAAGAACAATTTTTTTTGGTGGTTTGAAATGGATGTGGGTATAAAAATAGAAATGAAAAAAGCAAGAAAAGTTATTAGAAGTTATTAAAAAGTTTTCAATAGGGTTATGAACAGGGTTATCGACAGTTTTATTGTCTTAGGAGTTCCATGAAGCGTTTTTTCATGGATTCCTTCAATTCATTCTCATCTAAGATGAAATGATTGATGACTTCATCGAAAGCCTGCTCTGCTTTTTGCCGCATTTGGGCTTTTCCAGCACGAAGACCAGAGGAAAGTTCTGTCTTTGGAAGCAATTGTCTGTTGAAATTACCGTCACTCATTTTGTTAGTTGTTTAGTTTGTTGGTAAATTTGTATATTTGTTGATAAGTATGTTGAAACTATCTGTTGATAAATTGTTAATAACCCTATTGATAAGTTGTTTATAAGTGGCAAATTTACACGTTTTCATTGACATTGCAAAGAGTTGATAATGAAAATGATTAGAAAGTTTTTGTTTTTGGAAAGTATTCACTAATTTTGCAAGTGTTAATAAGTAAGTGAATAAGTTATGAACAAGGTGTCAATAACTGACGAAAAATATATGAGAAGGTGCATTCAACTGGCCAAGAATGGCAGAAAGAATGCACAACCTAATCCAATGGTAGGTGCTGTGATTGTGAATGAGGGCAAAATCATCGGAGAAGGGTATCATGTACGATGTGGTGAAGGTCATGCAGAGGTGAATGCTTGTGCATCAGTTAAGAAAGAGGATGAGCATTTGTTGAAAGAGAGCACCATTTATGTCAGTTTGGAACCTTGCAGTCATTATGGAAAGACACCTCCTTGTGCAGATTTGTTGATAAGCAAGGGTTTCAAGCGTTGTGTCATTGGTTGTCAAGATCCTTTTGCAAAGGTGCAAGGAAAAGGTATTCAGAAATTGAAAGATGCTGGCATTGAAGTGACTGTAGGTGTGTTGGAAGAAGAATGTAAAGCTTTGAACAAGCGTTTTATGACTTATCATGCTTTACAACGTCCTTTTGTCACCTTGAAATGGGCAGAATCAGCAGATGGCTTTATTGATGGTCATATATCCAATACTTACACCCAAATGATTTGTCACAAACGTCGTGCAGAACATCAAGCTATCTTGGTGGGAAGAAAGACCTTTGAGATAGACAAACCATCCTTGAATGTGCGTGAATGGATAGGTTCTTCTCCCAAAAGATATGTGGCTTCTTCTCAGGCATTGACATTGCCAGAAGGTTATCATCTGATTCTGTCAATAAGTGTTGATAACATTCTTCATCAATTGTACGAAGACGGCATCCAAACACTCTTGGTGGAAGGTGGAGCAAATATTCTCCAATCCTTTATCGATAGTGGTCAATGGGATGAATGTTATGTGGAAAAGGGTGCTATGACGCTCAATGGACATGTCAAAGCTCCTGTGCTTTCTCATGCTGTATTGAAGGCTGTGAATACAGACTTCGGACAAAAGATAGAGAAATATGTAAAGGCATAAACATATGTAAAGGCATAAACTATTCCATCAAAGGAATACCATAGACGAGCACATCAGTATATTCCGTCTCTGTGGCAGGAACAGCTATTCGTGAAGCCACAGCAAGGGTAAGGATAGAAATCCTCACATTGGGCGCTTTAGCTAACTCTTTGGCACAAGAAACAAGGGTAGCACCTGTAGTGGTGACATCATCAACCAGGAGAATATGCTTGCCGGCTATCTTTTCAGGATGTTTCAGATGGAAAATGTCTTTCACGTTCTCCATACGTTGATGAGCATTGAATCGAGTTTGGGAAGTATTGTTCCCTACCCTCTTCACCACATTATTTAATATAGGAAGTCCTGTCACGTTCTTAATTCCTTTGGCAATGTAATGGCTCTGGTTATAACCTCGCTTGAGTTGTTTTCTCCAATGGAGAGGTAAAGGAATGATAGCATCCATATCATCAAAGAAAAGGCTTTCCTTTAGGGTATCAGCATAGATGGAAGCCAAATAAGTTCCCACATGAGGACGTCCATAATACTTGATGTTGTAGATGATTTTACGTGCATTTTCCCCATCGTGAAAGAACATGGAAACAGCTTTTTCGATGGGAAAGAGTTCCCAAAAATGCTTTTCCAAGATATTATGCTCGACTGTATGGTAGTTAGTGAATGGCAAGTTCATCAGACAAGAAAAGCAGATGTATTTTTCTTGTTTCGACAAACGATTCCCACACATACAACAGCGGCGTGGGAGCAAGAAGTCAAGAATGTCAGTCCATATATTCATCGCACTCGTCCAAACTTCCTACGACCTTCATAATGTCATCCATCGCAAAACCTCTGCCCAAGGCAAAGCGAATCAATTTACCTCTGACCTCATATTCGTTTTTTCCTTTTACTGTGGGGCGTTTCTTCTCGATGATTTTTCGCAAGGCATCCATATTGTCCTCTTCCTTCAACTCCTCCAATCCTGCCTCAATATGTTTCGCAGCAATTTTTCTCATCTTCAGTTCCTTTTCAATGCGTACCCTACCCCAATGGTTGTAATGGAACTTATCCTTCACAAACGCCCTTGCGTACCTTTCCTCATCAATAAACTTCTCCTTGATCAGTCTTGCTACAACCTTCTCAGCCATCTCATCAGCTACCTCCCAACGTTTCATCTTCTTCATCACATCATAGCAACATTGCTCGCTCAAAGCACACAGAGCAGAAAGCTTCTGATAAGCCTCCTGCTCCGTGTATAGATGGTGTTTCTTTTCCATCAGTATATGGATGAAAAGTGTTACTTCTTCAATACAACATTGATCATCTTGCCTGGCACAACGATGACTTTCGCCACAGTAAAGCCTTCCATCCACTTGGCTGATTGTGGGTTGGAAAGTGCAGCCTTCTCAGCATCTTCCTTGCTAACATCAGCAGGGAACTCAAGTGGGAAACGAGCCTTACCATTGAACGCCACCATCATCTTCACAGAATCCTCCACCAAGTAGTCTTCGTTGAAAGCAGGCCAAGGTGCATCACAAACGGTTGTTGTGTGACCCAACAAGTGCCAAAGTTCTTCTGCCAAATGAGGACAGAATGGAGCCAAAAGGATGGTAAGTGTTTCCTTCACCTCACGATTGGTGCTCTTCAGTTTTGTGAGTTCGTTCAGGCATACCATGAAGGCAGCGATGGAGGTATTGTAAGAGAACACCTCAATGTCAGCTGTCACCTTCTTGATGAGGGTGTGCAGGGCTTTGAGTTCCTCTTTCGAAGCAGCACCATCAGTTGCATTAATCGTGCCATCTTCGTTGGTCATGAACTTCCAAAGCTTCTTCAAGAATCTGTGGCAACCGTCAATACCATTCGTATCCCAAGGCTTGCTCTGCTCCACAGGACCCAAGAACATCTCGTAGAGACGCAAGGTGTCAGCACCAAACTTCTCGACAATCATATCTGGATTGACCACATTGAACATTGACTTCGACATCTTCTCAACAGCCCATCCACAGATGTACTTGCCCTCATCGTTGAGAATGAACTCAGCTGTCTCATACTCTGGTCGCCAAGCCTTGAATGCCTCCACATCAAGCACATCAGCGCTTACGATGTTCACATCCACATGGATAGGTGTCACATCATAACCGTCCTTCTTGTCGAACGAAACAAAGGTGTTGGTGTCCTTGATACGATACACAAAGTTGCTTCGTCCTTGAATCATACCCTGATTGATTAGCTTTTGGAAAGGCTCTTCCTTGCAGGAGATGCCCAAGTCGAAGAGGAACTTGTTCCAGAAACGGCTATAGATCAAGTGACCTGTGGCGTGTTCGCTACCACCTACATACAAGTCCACATTCTGCCAATACTCATCAGCATCCTTGCTCACGAGTGCCTGATCGTTGTGTGGATCCATATAGCGCAGATAATAAGCAGAGCTGCCAGCAAATCCAGGCATCGTGTAAAGCTCGATAGGGAAGATGGTCTTGTTGTCGATTTTTGAGTTCTCCACAATCTTCTTGTTAGCCTCATCCCAAGCCCAAACGGTCGCATTGCCCAGTGGTGGTTCACCTGTCTCAGTAGGCAGGAACTTATCTACCTCTGGCAATTCGATAGGCAGGCATTCCTCTGGAATCATGGTTGGGATGCCATTCTTGTAATAGACAGGGAATGGTTCACCCCAATAACGCTGGCGAGAGAAGATGGCATCGCGCAGACGGTAGTTCACCTTTACACGACCCAATCCTGCTTCCTTCACGTATTTCTTGGTGGCAGCAATTGCCTCCTTTACCGTTAAGCCATTGAGAGAGAAATCAATGTATGGCTTCACATCCTTGCGAGGTGAGTTGCAGACAATACCTTCCTTGGCATCATAACTCTCTTCGCTGATGTCAGCACCCTCAATGAGTGGGATGATGGGCAGGTTGAAGTGCTTGGCAAACGCATAGTCACGACTATCGTGAGCAGGCACAGCCATAATGGCACCAGTACCATAACCAGCCAATACATATTCAGAAATCCAGATTGGATTCTTTTCGCCAGTGAAAGGATTGATGGCATAGGAGCCAGAGAAGACACCTGTCACCTTGTGGTCAATCATGCGTTCACGCTCTGTACGACCCTTCACATACTTGATGTATTCCTCTACAGCGGATTTTTGTTCAGCTGTCGTCACCTTCTCTACGAGCTCACTCTCAGGAGCCAAGACCATGAAAGTCACACCAAACATCGTATCAGCACGAGTGGTGAAAATGGTGAAGCTCTCATCTGAGTCAGCAATCTTGAACTCCACTTCAGCACCTTCTGAACGACCAATCCAGTTCTTTTGGGTCTCCTTGATAGAGTCACTCCATTGGATTGTCTCCAGACCATCGAGGAGTCTCTGTGAATAAGCAGAAACACGAAGGCACCACTGGCGCATCTTTTTCTGCTCTACAGGGAAACCACCACGTACACTCACACCATCTACCACCTCATCATTTGCCAACACGGTACCCAAACCAGCACACCAGTTCACCATCGTCTCGCCCATGAAGGCAATACGATAGTTCATCAGCACATCACTCTTCTGCTTCTCATCCATCGCTTTCCATTCTTCAGCTGTGAAGGTGAGATTCTCTGTCTGAGCCACATCTAAACCTTCAGTACCCTTCTCTTCAAAGCGTTCAATCAGTTTCTCGATAGGTTGAGCTGACTGACACTTATTGCAGAAGAAGGAATTGAACATCTTTTGGAAAGCCCATTGTGTCCATTTGTAATAGTTAGGGGCACAAGTACGCACTTCTCTGTCCCAATCAAAGCAGAAGCCAATCTTGTCCAACTGCTCACGATAGCGGTCAATGTTCTGGAAAGTGGTTTTCTCAGGGTGCTGACCTGTCTGGATGGCATACTGCTCAGCAGGCAATCCATAGGCATCATAACCCATAGGGTTCAGTACGTTGAAGCCCTGCAAACGCTTGAAGCGAGCATAGATGTCGCTCGCAATATATCCTAATGGGTGTCCCACGTGCAAACCTGCTCCACTGGGATAGGGGAACATGTTCAACACATAAAACTTGGGTTTGCTTTTATCCTCGACAACTTTGTAGGTCTGTTCTTCCACCCACTTTTGTTGCCATTTCTTCTCAATCTCTCTAAAATTGTATTCCATTGTTGGTGTTGTTATTAAGCTTCAAAAAATATAAATCGCCCAGCGCGTGGGCTGGTTCGGGTGCAAAGTTACGTATAAGTGCTGACAATTCAAAGAGAAAGACGATTTTTCCCCCTGAATGTCGAACGAAAGTGTTGTTACTCAATCCAATTATCCCTATCCAAATTGCGATAGCCTATGGCTTCAGCAATATGAGAAGACTGCACATTCTCAACTCCTTCGAGGTCAGCAATGGTGCGTGAGACTTTCAGGATGCGGTCGTAGGCACGAGCTGAGAGGTTGAACTTCTTCATGGCTGTGCGCAAGAGGTTCAACGCCTGATCATCCAGCTGCACATACTTCTGCAAAAGGGAGGTGGTCATTTGGGCATTGCAATGGATGCCCTTCACACCCTTGTAGCGTTCACTCTGAATCTGACGCGCTTTGAGCACCCGTTCACGAATCGTGGCAGAAGACTCACCCTTGGGTGCTTTGGCAATGTCCTCGAAGGGTACACTTTCCACTTCTACCTGCAAGTCTATGCGATCCATCAAAGGCCCGCTAATTTTGTTCATGTATCGCTGAATCTGGGCAGGGGTGCAGACACATTTGCGAGTGGGATGATGATGATAGCCACAAGGGCAAGGATTCATCGATGCCACCAACATGAAGGAGCAAGGAAGCGTGAGGTTGTAGCGTGCTCGAGAGATGCTAATGATACGGTCTTCGAGGGGTTGTCGAAGGGTTTCAAGGACGCTACGATTGAATTCAGGAAGTTCATCCAGAAAGAGCACCCCATTATGCGCCAGACAAATTTCACCAGGCATAAAGACATTTCCACCTCCCACAAGAGCTACATCTGAAACGGTATGGTGAGGGGCTCGAAAGGGTCGTTGACTGATGAGTGAAGTATCTTTCTTCAACGTGCCGGCAATGGAATGAATCTGCGTAGTCTCCAAACTCTCGCTGAGGGTGAGTGGTGGCAGGATGGAAGGAAGACGTTTTGCCATCATGGATTTACCACAACCAGGACTGCCTACCAGAATGATATTGTGTCCACCTGCTGCTGCTACCTCAAAGGCGCGTTTTACGTTGGGTTGTCCCTTCACCTCATCAAAATCGTATGGGAAAGAGAACAATTGGGCGTAGAATTCTTCACGTGTATTGACGATGGTGGGTTCGATGTGGTTGATTCCTGTAAAGAACCCCACGATGTCATTCAGATGGCTCACTCCATAAATCTTCAGCTTATTCACCACAGCTGCTTCACGGGCATTCTCCTCAGGCACAAACAAGGCGTCATAACCCAATTCCCTTGCCTTGATGGAGATAGGTAAGACGCCCTTCACAGGCAGGATGGTGCCATCCAACCCCAATTCTCCCACAAACATATAGCGTTCAGCCCCTTCTATCGTCAGCAATTCGCAGGAAACCATCACGCCTATCGCCATAGGAAGGTCGAATCCAGAACCTTCCTTGCGTACATCGGCAGGAGCCAGATTGACCACCACAGACTTATTGGGCATCTTGTAGCCATTCACACGCAGGGCTGATTGGACACGTTCCTGACTTTCCTTCACAGCACTATCGGGCAATCCCACGATGGTGAACTTGGGATTATTCCCTCCTTCGAAGTTGTCCACTTCTACAGTGACCACCATCGCATCCAACCCCTGTAATGCTGCGCTATATATCTTTGAGACCATCTGCTTTTCTTCCTTTTAATGAATGTGTTTTTTCAGGATGTCACCCAATTGGTTCACATCGTCACCACTATCAAGCACCTTGTGATTCTTGTCGGCCAAGATGTAATAGGGAACGGTATTGATGCCAAGGGTCTTGATGGCTTTCGATTCGAAGTTTAAGCCGTCGCAACAATGCAAAATGTAAGTGGCTGTGGTGTCAGGACGGATGGCATCTTCCCAACGGTAGCGTTCCACATCAAGGGAGATGGCCACAAGACGCAATTTGCCATTCTCGCGATAATCCCCCAACGCATTCTTCATTCTCCAAAGGAAGTCATAACCATTGGGCATCCATGTTGCCCAGAAAGCAATGAGGGTGTAGTCTTTGGAAGAGGACCAAAGTTTGACACTTTTCCTGTCTTTGTTGGTGAGGGTGACATCGGGCAAGGTCTTGTCGATTTGTCGCGTGGCAGCCGCTTTGAGCTTACTCTCAATGTCGAGCAACTGGTGATGATGAGGATGCTTGGCTTTAAGCACCTTCAAGAGTTCGTTGAGTTCTGTAGAACTGACTTCTTCGTTCTGCACGAAGTATTGGTTGAAGAGATAGATGGCAACTGGTGAGGCAGGATGATCCTTGATGTAGGTACGAGCCGTATTGGTCATCAAGGATGGGTTCATCGTGTAAGTCTCTTCGCGGAACTTGTTCATGAGTTCGTTTTCTTCACTACCATTCACCACATAGTTTTTGAGGTCATTGGCTGTGGCTTCATATTCGAGGTCTTCACCAGGACCTGCAAAGATGACCTGCTCAACCCCATTGGGGAAAAGAAGGATGTAGGGGGTGACTTGATCTGTCTCTCCCCGATAGCGGAACTTGCCCTCTTGAATGTTGATGGTGTCAAGACGGGCAAGGTCGCTGTTCAGGTTGTAGATATAGAGTTCTCCTGCCTGCATATCACGAAAGCTACCCTTGATGCGGAAGGAGTTGCCATCAGGTCCACAAGAGACCAAGAGAAACAGGATGAATATGTAAAGAAAATGCTTCATTCTTTATTATAATCCGAGAATTCTGCATCGTTGGCAGCACGTTTTGCCAATGAAGCATCAAGGGCTATCGCCTTTGCAAGGTTATCCTTCACCTCCGACTTGTCTTCCATACGAGCAGCAAGGATAGCACGCAGGTAGTAAGTCATTGCATCAGGGTTCTTGATGTTGCCAAGCGTCTTGAGTGCATCGGCATAGTCTTGTGAAAGGATATTGGCAAGGGCTGCACTATTGTTGGCAGAGTTGGCAAACTTGGCAGCAGCCTGTGGGTAGCGTCCCTGTGCTACGTAGAGGTGGCCAGTAGCTTCGTCAAAGTTGTTGGCATTGACACCCTTGGAAATGAACATCTCAGCATCTTGGAACTGTCCGTTCTGGATGGCGAGCATACCAAGATTCACATTAGGTTCTGCTGCATTGGCGTTGATGCCAAGTGCCTGACGCAGGTATGACTGTGCTGTCTCTGTATCACCACGACGCATTGCCAACTCACCCAAGTTGTTATAAGCACGATAGTCGTTAGGGAAGAGACTCACCACCTTCTTCAAGATGCTTTCCTTCTGTGCATCGCTGGTGGAGAGGGTGTTGGCAGCATAAATCAGCTCTTCGATGCTCAGCTTTGAAACATCGCCATTCACCAACTGCATGATGGCTTCATCGCTACGACCAATCACGTCATAGTTGATCACCATACGGGCACGACGCAACTCTGGCAACACAGCATCAGCCAGTTCCTTATAGACTACTGCCACATTGCGGATTTCACGTTCACGCTGCTCTGGATCTTGATACATGGAGAGTACACGCAGGATAATCTCCTTGTCTTGTAGATTGGATTGCGACACGAGTGCCTGGAAACCTTCCCAGTCCTCTGCTGTGTATTTTGTATCAACATTGGTGCTGAGTTGGTTTTCTTTGAGTTGCTGGTTTACATAACCTTCAGACACTTCACCACGCTTGACTGCCAAGCGTTCATTGATAGTATAAGCGCCATCAGGAGAAGCATAGGCACTCACCTCGATGTTGTTGAGCACAAGGCTCTGCTCGTCACTCTTGATGTTCTTCAGGGTGGTGATGAAGTCTTGTATGGTTTGGCTGTTCAGTTCACTGCCACGAAGGTTAGCCTGTCCAATGAGGAACTTCACAGCAGCTTCCTGCTTCTGACTGATGACACGCTGGAAGTTGTCAGGAGCCACACCAAAGTTGGCTGTCTTGGCTGTTTTTGTGATGAGGGAAGCTGTACATTGTGTACCATAACCAATCTTCACTGTTGGCATCTTCACCGTCTTCTTACCCACTTTGGCATTGAACTGCATCATCAAGTCGCTCTTCTCCATTCCCTCCTCGAAAGGTACAGAGAAACGCATCGTTGCATGACCACCATTCTTATAAGAGATGATCATGTTGTTGGCTTCCACCTTCTCACCCTGCAAGGTGTAAGGTTCGCCAGCCGATGCACCACCGTCCCATTTCAGGATAGGTGTACATTCTATGACAGCCTTCTTGTTCATCAACTTTGGGGGTACGTTGATGCTGATGGTAGCGGGCACCTCACCTGCCAGATATTCCAATGGCTTGGGAGATACGGCAAAGTTGTCCGACACAAATGCTTTCTGCTTACTGCAACCTGACAGCCACACGACTGCCACAGCTGATAACATATAAACGCTTTTCTTCATATTTTTAGTTTTTTGTATATTTCCTACTCAAACGCCGCACAGGATACCATACAGAAAGGAATCCGACGGCAATGACTGTCACAAACACCAGCACCACATCCCATACACGTACACTCACAGGGTAAGCATTGATGATGTAACTTCCCTCGCTGTCGCCAAAACGAATCAGGCCAAACTCCTGTTGCAACCAACACAACAGCAATCCGATACTGATGCCAATGACTGCGCCCAACAGAGAAATCATTCTGCCTTCCATCATGAAGATGCTGCTGATCTGATGTTCGTTGGCACCCAGATTTCTCAACGTGATGGCGTCTTGCTTCTTGTCGATAATCAGCATCGACAGCGAGCCAATGATGTTGAAGCACGCAATCATCAGGATAAACGTCAAGAAGATGTAGGAGATGAGTTTCTCAATCTGCATAATCTTGAATGTGTCCTCCTGTTGCTCGTAACGGTCTTTCACCAGATATTTCTCACCCAGCATCTCTCGCAGACGTGCTTTTACCTTCCCCACATCGGCACCATTTCGTACCTTCAATTCTATGGCCGACACTTCCCCTTCTCGCTCAAAGAGCCTGCGGGCAAATGCGATGTTGGTGATGACATATTGTGCATCATACTTGTTTTGCTTCACCATGAAACCCACCTTTGGCGAGTAGAGTTCCTCTTGGTTCAGGCTCTCACGAGGGTCATTCAGGTCGATGCGTTCTCCCTTTCGAGGGGCATATACCTGGATGGGGTCATCAAAGTCTGCTCCCAAACCCAGCTGCATCAGCAGGTTCGCTCCCAAGATGCCGTAGTCAATCACATCAGCATGGAGTTCAAACACTCCTTCGCCAATCAGGATATTGTTGATGCCTGTCAGTTCCTCGAAACTGTCTTCCACACCTTTCACAGTCGCCATCACCTGACGGTTGTTGATCATCAGCAAGGCTTGGTCTTCTAATGTTTCTGTACAGATGGCGATGTCCGCATCTGTCTTCAAGGCTTTCAGCTCTTTCGCATCAGCTGCCATAAACTTCCCCACTGTTGGTACGACCTTCAACTGAGGATCCATCGTTGTGAACAATCCTGCCACCATATCCTGGAAGCCGTTGAATACAGACAGGATACATACCAGCGCAGCTGTCGCAATCGCTACACCACACACCGACACACCTGAAATGATGTTGATGGCACTGTGCGACTTCTTCGACAGCAGATAACGCTTGGCTATGTAGAAGGGGAAATTCACTGATTCAGCAGTTTATCAATATTCTCCACATAATCCAACGAGTCATCCAAGAAGAACTTCAACTCTGGGATGATGCGCAACTGGTGACGCTCCAGCTTACCTAACTCATAACGAATCTCGCCAGCATGGTCGTTGATGTTCTGCAACACCTCCTGTGCCTTCTCCGATGGGAAGATGCTTAGATATGCCTTCGCCACACTCAGGTCAGGACTGATCCTCACCACACTCACGCTCACCAACAGGTTTCTCGTCTGTCTCGTTTGTGCCTGAAATATGCCCGCCAAATCCTTCTGAATCAAGCGTGCAATCTTATTCTGTCTTGTTGTTTCCATATGTTTTTCTAATTATACTCAATCCATCTCTCAGCGGCAGAATCACCTTCTCTACCCTGTCATCTTTTGCCACCCAGTCGTTGAATGCTCGAATACCTTCTGTCTGCGCATCCTTTGTTTCTTCCTCCACTACATGTCCATCCCACAGCGTATTGTCTGCCAAGATGTAGCCTCCGTCATTCAGGTGCGCCATCACCATCTCGTAATATTTCACATACTTGCGTTTGTCACCATCGATGAATGCCATATCGAACATCAATCCCAACTGCGGCACCACCTCTAACGCATCACCAATGTGCATCGTAATCTTGTCCTTGTAGGGCGAATTCTCAAACCAGGGCAACGTGAAATCCTCCTGCTCATCGTTGATCTCTACTGTGTGCAGATGACCTCCCTCAGGCAATCCCTCAGCAATGCACAAGCCCGAATAACCGCTATAGGTGCCAATTTCCAACACCAACTTCGGACGCACCATCCCCACCAGCATCTTCAACAGTCGTCCCTGCAAATGACCGCTTGCCATCCTTCCATAGAGCAGATGCAACTGGGTCGCACGCCACAAACGATGCATGTAGTCACTCTCCTTGTCGATGTGAGCAAGGATATACTCGTCTATTGTCTCACTCATCTCTATCCTCTCAACAATGCTTCCACACCCAGTCGATAGCTGTCCAGTCCAAACCCGCAAATCACACCCACGCAGGCACAGCTGATCATCGACTTATGACGGAACTCCTCTCGCTGATGCACATTCGAGATATGCACTTCCACCACAGGCGTCTTCACCCCACGAATGGCATCCTGCAAGGCGATGCTCGTATGTGTATATGCTCCAGCATTCAGCACGATACCGTCCCAAGTGAAACCCACCTCATGAATCTTGTTGATGAGTTCACCCTCCACATTCGACTGGTAATATGCCAGTTCCACCTCAGGGAACATCCCCTTCAGCTTCTCAAAATACTCCTCGAAACCCTGGCTTCCATAAATACCCGGCTCCCGTTTACCCAACAAATTCAAGTTAGGTCCATTTAGAATCAATATCTTCATCATATTCACGAATTTGGTGCAAAGTTACGATTAAGTGAGAGAAAAACCAAATAAATTTGAGTTTTTCCGAACCGAAGGAGCAGCGAGAGCAGAGTTAAACTCATTTATGCTATGCCGAGTCGCTCGCAAGAGAGAAAGACACGACAAAAATGGTTAATATTGAGAGATAAAGCAAGTTTTTTTCAACTTTATTTGGAAAAGCGTGTAAATGACTGTATCTTTGCAACATAAAAAGGAACATCAATTATGAGTACAGAAACATTATCAGGATTGCGTGACTACCTCTTCAGCACACTCTCACGTTCCAATATGCTGTGGTTGGCTACACGAAGAGAGCCAAAGGAACAAGCAAAAGAGGTGAGATGAGAACTCCTTGTCATAAATTAAATCAGGTGCTGTAGTGTGTTTACAGCACCTGATTTAGTTGATGTCAGCGAAAAACTATTATTCTGATGAATTCAGATACCCGACAGGTCTTCCCCAAAGAGCCGACGGCTCTCTTGCCTTTTGTCGGCGGCAAAGCAATGGATTGCCGGCACCTTTTTGATGCTTTGCCGATTTATGCTCTCTCGTGGGAGCGTATTTTTTCTCTCGTAGGGTTGCAATTTTTTTCCTTAGGGGTTGCAAAAAACTTTCAGTGACTCAGAATTCAGTTTTTTGAAGGGCTATGAATTTTTTCAACTTCATCCCAGCTTATATTTCCAAATTATTATTAACTTTTTTGGAAACCGTTTCCAATAGTTCAGTCTTTTTGGAAACATTCATGTTGATCGTGCTGACAACGCCCCATTCATAGCGAGGAGAATGCCTCACCATGTTGGTACACAATGCCCCACTAATCGGGCTTCGAAAGGCCTATAGTTGTTTTGGGGGCATTTTTCACGAATACTTGGAGAAACAGACAGCCCCATCTCGTCATCACGACGGAATGGGGCTTGAGTGCCTATAGGTCTTTTTTTAAATTGGATTAGTAATCTTCAAAACTCAAAAAACACACAGAAATGAGAGTAAAGTGAAAAAAATGAGGGGTGAAAACAAATATTTTTGCGAAAAGGTTTGGGAGTTTGGGGAAATTAAGGTATTTTTGCAGTTACATCATTTTCGGAACACTATAAAAACTCAATTAATAACTTAAATTCTTAAACATTTTATGTGGTTATGTAACTCTTCAATCGGAAGGAAAGTGATCATGTCGGTGACCGGCTTGGCGCTGATTCTCTTCCTGACGTTTCATGGATGCATGAACGTAGTGGCACTTTTCAGTGCAGAGGCGTACAACCAGATTTGTGCATTGCTGGGTTCCAACTGGTATGCTATTGCGGCTACCTGTGCTTTGGCTGCCCTGATGTGCATTCACATCATCTACGCCTTTATCCTTACATTCCAGAATCGTAAGGCTCGTGGTAACAACAAGTATGAGGTGACCGACAAGCCTGCGGCTGTGGAATGGGCAAGTCAGAACATGCTGGTGCTGGGCATCATCGTGTGTCTGGGTCTTCTCCTTCACCTGAAGGATTTCTGGTGCAACATGATGTGGGCAGAAATCATCGGCGCTGAAGGTCAGTTCTCTCCTACGGATGGTTTTGGCTGGATCAAGTACACGTTCTCCAACCCCATCTTCGTGGTGCTCTACCTCATTTGGATTGTAGCCATCTGGTTCCACCTCACTCACGGTTTCTGGTCTGCTCTTCAGACTCTCGGCTGGAGCGGTCACACTTGGTTCTGCCGTTGGAAGGCCATTGGCTATATTTGGTCAACTGTTGTGATGGCAATGTTCGCCATCGTGGCTATCGCTTTTGCTGTTTGTCCTGACTGCCTCGGCGGTTGCGAAGGCAAGGTTGTTCCTTTCTGGATGTAATATTCATGTACAATTTGACCATTTACGATGTACCATTTGTCATTGGCAAGAAAAGGCATTGTAAGTAAAAATTGTAATTTGTAAATCTTAAAATTGGAAATCAAATTATGGCAATCAATATAGATTCTAAAATTCCTGAGGGACCAGTTGCTGAGAAGTGGTCGAACTATAAAGCACACCAGCGTCTGGTGAACCCAAAGAATAAGCTGAAGCTCGATGTCATCGTCGTTGGTACGGGTTTGGCTGGTGCTTCAGCAGCCGCATCTCTCGGTGAGATGGGCTTCAACGTGCTCAATTTCTGCATTCAGGACTCTCCCCGTCGTGCACACTCTATCGCTGCACAGGGTGGTATCAATGCAGCCAAGAACTATCAGAACGACGGTGACTCTATCTACCGTTTGTTCTACGACACTGTGAAGGGTGGCGACTATCGCGCTCGTGAGGCTAACGTGTATCGTCTGGCCGAGGTGTCGAACTCTATCATCGACCAGTGCGTGGCTCAGGGCGTTCCTTTTGCTCGTGAGTATGGTGGCACGCTGGCTAACCGTTCATTCGGTGGCGCTCAGGTGTCTCGTACTTTCTACGCTAAGGGTCAGACAGGTCAGCAGCTCCTCTTGGGTGCTTACTCAGCTCTCTCTGCTCAGGTGAACGCTGGTAAGGTGAAGCTCTACACCCGTTATGAGATGCTCGATGTGGTCATCATCGACGGTAAGGCTCGTGGTATCATCGCCAAGAACCTCGTGACTGGTAAGCTGGAGCGTTTCTCTGCCAACGCTGTTGTCATCGCTACTGGTGGTTATGGTAACACATACTTCCTCTCCACTAACGCAATGGGTTGTAACGTGACTGCCGCAATGTCTTGCTACCGTAAGGGTGCTTACTTCGCAAATCCTTGCTACGTGCAGATTCACCCCACTTGTATTCCTGTACACGGCGACAAGCAGTCAAAGCTCACGCTGATGTCTGAGTCTCTGCGTAACGATGGACGTATCTGGGTGCCTAAGAAGCTTGAAGATGCGAAGGCATTGCAGGCTGGCACGAAGGAAGGTTGGGAGATTCCAGAGGAAGACCGCGATTACTACCTCGAGCGCCGCTATCCAGCCTTCGGTAACCTCGTTCCTCGTGACGTGGCTTCACGTGCTGCCAAGGAGCGTTGCGACAAGGGCTTTGGTGTTAACAACACTGGTCTCGCTGTTTACCTCGACTTCTCTGAGTCTATCCAGCGTCTCGGCATCGACGTGATTCGCCAGCGTTATGGCAACCTTTTCGATATGTACGAGGAGATTACTGACGTGAACCCAGGTGAGAAGCGTGCCACCAAGAACGGCATGGATTACTATAACCCAATGATGATCTTCCCAGCTATCCACTACACAATGGGTGGTATCTGGGTGGACTACGAGCTCCAGACTTCTATCCCTGGCCTCTTCGCCATCGGTGAGTGTAACTTCTCTGATCACGGTGCTAACCGTCTCGGTGCTTCTGCTCTCATGCAGGGTCTCGCCGACGGTTACTTCGTATTGCCATACACCATCCAGAACTACCTCGCTGACCAGTCCATCTGGCCACGCATCTCTACGGATGCACCTGAGTTCGCTGAGGTGGAGAAGGCTACTGAGGAGCGCATCCAGAAGCTCATGAACATCAAGGGTAAGCGTTCTGTTGACTCCATCCACAAGGAACTCGGCCACATCTGCTGGGAGTACATCGGCATGGGTCGTACGAAGGAAGGTCTTGAGAAGGGCATCAAGCTCATCGACGAACTCCGCAAGGAATTCGACACCAACCTCTTCATCCCAGGCTCTCGTGAGGGTCTTAACGTGGAGCTCGACAAGGCCATCCACCTCGACGACTTCATCACGATGGGTAAGCTCATCGCCTACGACGCACTCTCTCGTGAAGAGTCCTGCGGTGGTCACTTCCGCGAGGAGCACCAGACCGAAGAAGGTGAAGCCAAGCGCGACGACAAGAACTTCTTCTACGTGGGCTGCTGGAAGTATCAGGGCAACGACGCTACGGCACCTGAGCTCATCAAGGAGCCACTCGAATATGAGGCAATCAAAGTACAAACCCGTAACTATAAGAACTAAGGAACTATGGCTGAAAAAGTATTAAAATCATTCACAGTAAAATACTGGAAGCAGAATGGTCCGAAAGATGCGGGTCATTTTGAAGAGAAGGTAATGAAGGACATCCCTGGTGATACTTCGTTCCTCGAGATGCTCGACATCCTCAACGAGCAGTTGATTGAGGAAGGCAAGGAGCCATTCGTGTTTGACCACGACTGCCGCGAGGGCATCTGCGGTATGTGCTCGCTCTACATCAACGGTACGCCTCACGGCAAGACCGAGCGTGGAGCCACCACTTGCCAGCTCTACATGCGTAAGTTCAACGAGGGCGACACCATCACCATCGAACCTTGGCGTTCTGCAGGTTTCCCTGTCATCAAGGACTGCATGGTCGATCGCTCAGCCTTCGACAAAATCATCCAGGCAGGTGGCTACACCACCGTCCGCACAGGTGCTCCACAGGATGCCAATGCCATCCTCATCCCCAAGGAGGATGCTGATGAGGCAATGGATTGCGCTTCCTGCATCGGTTGCGGTGCCTGCGTAGCAGCTTGTAAGAACGGCTCTGCCATGCTCTTCGTCAGCTCGAAGGTATCGCAGCTCGCCCTTCTTCCCCAAGGCCGCGTAGAGGCAGCTCGTCGTGCCAAGGCTATGGTAGCCAAGATGGACGAACTCGGATTTGGTAACTGCACCAACACCCGTGCCTGCGAAGCCGTTTGTCCTAAGTGTGAAACCATCGCCAACATCGCTCGCTTGAACCGCGAGTTCATCAAGGCAAAATTGGCAGACTAATACATATTATATAAATAATAGGGCGGGTAGCATCACCGTTACCCGCCCTTATTAGATTATTTTGAGTAACGATTATGAATAGACAATAGAAGCCATAACAAGAATTATATGAATTACGATTTATTCCCCGAGCTTCCTACACCCAAAAACAATTATAATTTGAGGTTTGATAGAATTTTCCCTCGTAATATTTGGACTCATCCCAATTTCCCTTATAAAACTACAGAAGGAATATATGAATACGAACAACACATTAGAAGAATGGGGTGTGATCCAAGATTTATATACAAAACCATAGAAGATAAAA
>JAEEGJ010012796.1_pt1 | contig 20615 bp, 16 predicted proteins | sample 8958761 | NCBI WGS metagenome assembly JAEEGJ01 (sample SAMN16246546, study PRJNA631951) | gut metagenome | biome: gut microbiome; feature: rumen; material: RS-attached | host: Bos | place: Iran: Karaj | collected 2018-10
TGTGGAACTGGCGCATGAACCAGTTCACGGGCGATTCCAAATATGTGGATGTGCTGGAGCGGTCGCTGTACAACGGCGCCCTGGCCGGCATCTCGCTGGCGGGAGACCGTTTCTTCTATGTCAATCCGCTTGAATCCCTTGGAGGCCATCACCGCCAGGCGTGGTACGGATGCGCCTGCTGCCCCAGTCAGATATGCCGGTTCCTGCCTTCAATAGGCAATTATATCTACGGCGTGGCAAAGGACGGCATATATGTGAATCTGTATATCGGCAACTCTGCCGCGGTCAAGCTTGGCAGCCGCAAGGTGACCCTGACTCAGGAAACCGATTATCCCTGGGATGGGGCCGTGGCCCTGACTGTCGGCTGCAAACGGCCATTCAAATCGGCTTTGCGGCTCAGAATCCCCGGCTGGTGCAAGGGCTATACCCTGGCCGTGAACGGCGAGACCGTGGAAGCACCCCTCGAGAAGGGTTATGCCGTGCTACAGCGCAAGTGGAGCGATGGCGACAAAATCGTCATCGATATGGATATGCAGGCCGAAATAGTTGCCGCCGACCCCCGCGTGAAAGAAGACGAAGGCTACCGTGCAGTGCAGCGCGGCCCGCTGGTATACTGCATCGAAGAGGTTGACAACCCCGACTTTGCCGAACTCCGCATTGAAGAAGACGCCACCTTTGATGCAGTGTGGGAGCCCGACCTGCTGCGCGGTGTTACAACCCTCACCGCCGCCGTGGGTGACCGCGAGATGAAACTCATCCCCTACTACGCCTGGGACAACCGCGAGGCTGGCAGAATGCGCGTCTGGATTCCCCTTGCCGGAGAATAACTGGAGACTCCTCGGCCTTGAAAGCTTTTACTGTGCCTTGAAAAATGCCTTGACATTGGCGTCCCAGCCGGAAGGATAGGCGTGGCCCATCTCGGGGTAGAACGTCATCTGCTTTTTACCCGCCGGTGTTTTGGCATTATTGTACGGAGCGATATTGGTGTGAGGAGGGCAGATATTGTCCTTTAGGCCGATAGCGGCAATAATGGGGCAGGATATCTTAGTGGCCAGATTCTTTGTGTCGAAGTAGGACATAAACTCATACATCTGACCCTCTGTCCAGCCAAGATTCTTTCTGCACTGCTGTGCCATTCCGGGGAAACCTCCACCTTCATTGGGAACTATAGTAAAGTAATCCGGGAAGTCGCCCATAAAAGCCACGGCCGCGGCAATTGCCTTGACGGGATAATCCTTGCTGAGTGCTGCTGCTGCATAGGAAAAAGCGCCACCCTGGCTCATACCTTCCAAAAAGAGGTTTCCCATATCAATCTTGCCTTTTACCCTGTCATCTTCACTGAGGGCCAGGAAGCGAATGCCCTGTACGCAATCCATATAAGCGCCGCGATAGTAATAGCTGTCCTTGTCTCCAAAATTAACAGTGAACCACTGTTTACTGTAGGGATTCTGGAAGTCATCATCAATTCCGTCGTCCCTCAGTTTTGCCGTGCGACAGTTAATTCTCTGGCCGCGTGTGGATACATACAGGTGGGCATACTCCCCCCTGCCGTGAGGGCAGTCCAGTTTTCCGGGGTTCCAGTCGTCATAACCATAATAATGAACAATGACGGGATGTTTCCCGCCATCCTGCAGGGGCTCTACATAATAGCATCTTATGGTCATAGGGTCACCCTCATGGCCGTCAGGAATGGATTGAAGTTCAACCATATATGTGCCTTCATATTTTGTAGGCACAAATACAGGACTCATATCAACGGCCTTCAGCTGGGTGAGGGCATCTTCCCAAAACGAGTCAAAGTCAGCCTGAGAATCAGGGGCTGATTCAATCTCAAAAGGATCTATGCCGATAGGCGTTGAAGACAGGAAACTCTTCTTCCCAACCTTGCCTGTAATCTTGTAAAAACCGGGTGCAAGATCCTCTTCTGTTGTTATATCCACGGTTTCTTCGGCTTTTGCCGCCACCTCCCTAGTAAACTCATATGTGGCAGCATTTTTACCCTTGTCGGTTTTGATGGTAATCTTTAATTCTGCCGTAGCTTTTACCGAGTTTGGATTTGTGAGCTTAAGGATAAACAAAGGCCTTTTGGAAAAGATATTATCCTCTGCGCCAGAAGTAACGATGAAATCAAAAGGATCAAGGTCTTCAGGGGCTAATTCTGACGGAGTATATTCTTCCTTTTGATTCTCCTCCGGAGAAGGTTGAGTGGTGCACGCAATTGAGAGCGATAATAAAACCGATACAAAAAAACCGAATAATCTCTTAACCATAGTTTATCACATATTTATGGTAAAAATAATAATTAGCTGGCAGATTACCCAAAATTCTTACATCTCAAAACGGTCAAGGTTGCGGTACTGGATGGCCTCGGCTATGGCTTCCGGGGTGATGTCCTTTTCGCCGGCGAGGTCGCTTATGGTGCGGGAAAGTTTCAGGATGCGGCTGTAGGCGCGGGCAGAAAGGCCCAGTTTCTCTATGATACGGTTCATAAACTCTACCTGCGAAGCGGGCAGACGGCAATAGCGGGACAGCATCTGCGCCGACATTGCCGAATTGGTAAAGATACCCTCGCCGGCAAAACGCTCCTGCTGGATTTGCCGAGCCCTGGCCACCCTGGCGGCAATCACGCTGCTGGGTTCGGCCTTGGCCTCTGCCACCAGCTCTTCGGCCGGCACCCTTTTAACATAGACGTGCATATCTATACGGTCCATCATAGGGCCGGAGACCCGCGCCATATAATTCTTTATATCGTGCTGCGAGCACTGGCACTTGCCGCTCTCGTCTCCGTAGTAGCCGCAGGGACACGGGTTCATAGAGGCCACAAACATCACCTCGCACGGGTATTCCACGCGGTATCGCGCCCTCGAAATCACTATCTTCCCGTCTTCCAGCGGCTGCCGCAGCAAGTCCAGGGTAGCACGGCTGAAAAGGGTTATTTCATCTAAGTATAACACGCCATTGTGTGCCAAAGACAGCTCGCCGGGCATGGCGGCCACTCCGCCGCCCAAAAGAGACACTTTGCTGGCACTGTTGTGGGGAGACCGGAACGGCCTCTCGCGCAGCAGGCCGCAGCGGCCAATGGACTTGCCCGCCACGGAATATATCTTTGAAGTCTGCACCGACTCTTCTTTGGTCATCGGCGGCAATATAGAGGGCAGGCAGCTGGCCATCATTGTCTTGCCGCAGCCGGGGCTGCCTATGAGAATCAGGTTGTGGCCGCCCGCCGCGGCTATTTCCAGCCCGCGCTTGGCCTGCTCCTGGCCCTTGACGTGACAGAAATCGTTTGCCGCCGCCGGATGGAAGTCACACTCTGCCTGGCGCCTCATTATCAGTTCTTCAGACTCAAGGGAACCGTTCAGTATGGCTATCACGTCGGCCAGCGTGCGGACTCCATAAATAGTGATTCCGTCCAGGTCCACCGCCTCCATTGCCGAATCGTGCGGAAAGATGAACTTCTTGAAGCCCCTCTCCCGGCAACTGTCGGCTATGGGCAGTGTGCCGTAGATGTTGCGGATTTTGCCGTCCAGCGCCAACTCCCCCATCACAATAAAGTCCGATATGCGGCTGACGTCTATAACCTCCATAGCGCACAGCAGCGCCACGGCTATTGCCAGATCGAAAGAAGAGCCCTCTTTGCGGATATCGGCCGGAGCCAGGTTTATGACTATGCGCTTGCCCGGAATAGAATATCCGTAGCTGCGAAGGGCGGTGGTAATGCGCATCAGGCTCTCCTTGACGGCGATGTCGGGCATTCCCACTATATAGAGGCCCACGCCGCCGGAGATGTCCGTCTCTACTGTAACTGTTACCACATTCAGGCCTATGCAGGCCGCTGCTGTTGTCTTGCAAATCATAGTTTTTTTAGGTCAAATATACGATGCCTCAAACCTCTTTTCGGCTCGCAAAACAAACAGAATATCAAATATTTACGTATTCAGAAACGCAATGTCCGATTTCAAAAAAAACTATGGACTGGATTTTGTTAAAAAAGATTATCGTAATTTTGTAGAACAGATGAAAATACTGCGATATATATTGCCGCTTTTTGCCTGCCTGCTGCTCTGGCAATGCAAGCCGGAACCCGTTCCGGACCCCAAGCCGGAGGTGCCGGATCCGGCCATCAGCATAATAGGTTCTTCAGACATAAACTTTTCTGAAGATGCCGGCAGCGGCTCGGTAAATTTCATCAGCACCAGGGAATGGACAGTCACGACCGGCGAAAGTTGGATAGCTGTATCTCCTGCAGAAGGCGAGGGATCCGGCAACATCGTGACACTTGCCGTCAGCTGCAGCGAGAATCCCGACGAAACGCCCCGCTCCGGCGAGGTTGTGATTGCTTCGGGCGATATTTCCAGAATCATCACCGTCTCCCAATCAGCCAGGAAACCCTCCGGCCCCAAATCACAGGAGTGCGAGCTGACCAGTTTGAATTTTCTCCCTAAAAACAACTCTGCCCTTACACAGAACATATCCGTCACACCCAAGAGGATTCAGGGCATCTGGATGCTTCTGGTCACATTTCCGGAAGATGCAGACATCTCCCGGATGGTTCCTTCGTTTGAAATGAGCCCCAAGGCCTCGGTCATTTTCAATGACCAGGAGATTGAAGGAGGGAAAACCGTCGTAGATTTTTCTGAAAACGGGCCGCTTACTGTTGTGGCAGAAGACGGGGTTCATTCTGCGACATATCTTGTTATTGCCAGAAGGGGAGATATAGAGATTGACCGTAAGGTATACAGTTTCATGGGCGCATACAACATACCGGCCGTAAGTATCGCTACCACAAAAGGCGAGAAACTGGCCTACTGCGCCGCCTACGGCTTGGCCGAAGTGGACGACGAGCGGCCTGTCTATTGCACCACTGAACACCTTTTCCGCCTGGCAAGCGTGAGCAAGAGCCTGACTGCAATCTGCATCCTCAGGCTCTGCCAGGAGGGCAAACTCAGCCTTGAAGATAAGGTATTCGCCCCGGGCGGCCCTCTGGCAAGCCTGTATCCCGGATCGCACATAGCCCCCGTAGACGAAATCAAGGTGGTCGATCTGCTGACCCACCGGTCTGGATGGACCTATTCTTCGGCCGGTACCGACCCCGTATTTACAGGCAATCTCCGCTTTGCTGGCAAGAGTCTTCAGGAAAGGGTTGCCTATATGGTAAAGTACATAGCCCCAGCCACTCCCGGGACGGTATATGAATACTACAATCTGGGATTCTGCATCCTGGGGCAGGTCATAGAGCAAGTGACGGGCAAGAGTTATGAAGAATATCTTCGCGAAGTCGTTGCTATGGCAGGAGCCAATGACATTTGGCTTTCCAAAACGCCCCTCAGCCAGAAGCGCGACAACGAATGCGTCTTCTACTCGCAGGACTCCGCCTATCCGTATGACAACAATATGGAGGTTGCGGCGGCCTGCGGCGGAGTTACCGCTTCTGCCATTGATATGGCAAAGGTTCTCACCGCCATCGACTACGGCGGCACTGTCCCGGACATCTTGAATAACAGATGGCTGGACGAGATGTACACACGCCGTACCTCAGGCAATTACGGACTCGGCTGGTGGATTGGAAATTACTATCTGTCCAACTGTGCCGCTTATCATACCGGAAGTCTCGCAGGGACTGCTACCTTGTGGGCCCGCGGCTCCAACGGGATTCACGGAGTCATCCTTTGCAATTCCCGCAGCGGTTCCAACAACTTCGATTCGTCTATGGCACTAGTTTTGGACAAGGCAAGGAGCCGCGTACAACAAACTTATTAGTTTACAATGAAAAGAATCAAATACATCATATGCCTGCTGATTGTGCTGGGAACATCTTCGATGATGGCCCGCGCACAGTCCACCGATTTTCTGGAGGCTATCCGCCTGTACTACCGCAACGATGTCAGGGCTGCATACAACCAGATGAGAAAAGTGATTGCCCAGGAGCCCGACAATGACGCCGCATATTACTATCTGCACACTATGCTCCGCGACAGCACCGCGGCGGCGCAAATGCTGGAAAAGGCGGTGGAGCTGGACGGCGACAACTACTGGTACAACTACGCCCTGGCCCACAACTATATGCGGCAGGGCAAAAGCGAAGAGGCTGCCGAGATTCTGGAGCAGCTGCTGGCAGAGCACCCCAAGAAAACCGCGCTATATTCCGATTTGATAGAGGTTTACATAGCCAGCAAACAATACGACAAGGCTATGGAGGCCCTGAACAAGGTAGAGAACGACCGCGGCCCGTCTGACCTTCTGGCCAGCATTCGCACCGACATTTTCCTGGCTCAGGGCAAGCATCAGGAAGCCGGCGATTATATGAAGGCCTTTTATGAAAAGACCGGCTCTCCCCGGGCCGCCTGTTGGCTGGCGCAGTTCAATGCGGTGCAGTTCAACAACGAAGAGGCCTTGCGCTATTACAACGAAGCGCTGGAATCCAACCCGTACGACACCGAGGCTCTCTACGGCAAAGCCCATATCCACAGGGCTTTGGGGCAATATGACCTATATTTCGAAAACATCACCCCTTTCCTGGCAAATCCCGACATTATGCCGCAGCCCAAGGTGGAATATATGGCCGATGTGCTTCAGCAGCAACAGTTTGTGGCCACTTTTGCCCCTCAGGTGGACACTATGATGATGGCCCTGTATGCCTCTGCCCCGGCCGATTCGTCGGTATGCTCCATCACCAGCACCTATCTCTACCAGAAAGGTCAGGTAGATGACGCCATCGCAATGGCCAAGCGCAATGCCGACAACTATCCCGAGAGTTTCAACCTGAATTTCACCTATCCGCTGATGCAATACTACAGCAGCGATTTTCACGCCGTGACGTCCAGCGCCACCGTGGCCCTGCAGCGCTTCCCCGGCAACATTGACCTGCTGCAGCTGCGCGGTATGAGTTTCTGGCAGATAGGCGAGCTGGACAGCGCGATTGAAGATTATAAACTGGCGCTGGAAAAAGCCCCCAAAGGGAGTGATATCCAGTTGAATTTCTTGAGTGCGCTGGGAGATTTGTACCACGTTAAGGGGGACCAGAAAACCGCTTTCAGCTACTACGACAAGGCTCTGAAAATAAACGGTTCCTATGCTCCGGTTCTGAACAACTATGCATATTACATAAGCGAGCGCTACAGCGAGCCTGTGAAAAAGGTGCCCAAAGACCTGCGCAAGGCTTACGATATGAGCCGCATCACCATAGAGAAAGAGCCCGACAACGCCACCTATCTGGACACTTACGCCTGGATTCTGCACCTTATGGGTCAGGACCTGGAGGCCAAGGCCCACTTCAAGCACGCAATGATACACGGCGGCAAAGAGAGCGGCGTGATGCTGCGCCACTACGCAATTGTGCTCAAGGCGCTGGGAGAGAATGATCTGGCAGCCATTTATTCGGCTCAGGCCGACCGACTTGGAGAATGAGACAGTTCTGTAAAATAGCGGTTGTTGCTGCGGCGCTGCTATGCGCCCTGCCTCTTGCCGCGCAGAATTCATCCAACAAAAAAGCCACCATTGCCCGCCTGAAAGAGGAAATCCAGTTTATAGACAAGGAACTCAAGGCGGCATCTTCCAAACACAAAGAGTCTTACAACCAGCTTCTGCTGCTGCAGAAAAAAAGCGCCAGCCGCAAGCGTCTGGTAGACGAATCGGACCGCGCCATAAAAGACCTGCAGGACAGCATCTACCATAAAGACAGGGCAATAGGTGCCCTCCAGGCAGAGATTGACACGCTGGAGAAGTACTATTCCAACCTGGTATACAACACCTACAAAAACCGCGACAACCGGGTTTGGTTTATGTATCTGCTCACCAGCGAGAATCCGGGACAGGGATACAGGCGGTACTCATACCTGAAGAACCTGGCAGAAACTATGAATGCCTCTGCCAGGGAAATACTTGAGGCAAAGGAGAGGCTTGCGGCAGAAAAATCCAGCCTTACGGGGATGTACAACGAGGCCGCCGGCCTCAAGAAAGAGCGCGAAAAAGAGTACACCACCCTGCTGGGCGAAGAGAAAAAGACCAAGGCTATGGTGGACAACCTGGCCAGGGACAAGAAAAAATACAAGGCCGAACTGGACAAGAAACGCAAGGAGATGGACCGGCTGAACAAAGAGGTCCAGAAGGCGGTGACCAAGGAGATGTCCAAGAAGGACAAGATCGATTATAACGTTTCCGGCAAGTTCGAACAGAACAAAGGCAAGATTCCCTGGCCCGTGAAAGGCGTCGTCACAGAGCAGTTCGGGGTGCAGAAACATCCTGTCTACAAAAATATCTCCCTTCCGGCCAACAACGGCATAACCATCACTGCCAAGAAAGGCAGCGAAGTCAAATGCGTGTTCGAAGGCACCGTAAAGCAGATTCTGGTGATGCCCGGCTACAACCATTGCGTGCTGGTGCAGCACGGCGAGTATTTCACCTTCTATTGCAAGTTGGCCAAGACTACTGTAAAATCGGGTCAGAAAGTCACCGCCGGGCAGACTTTGGGCACACTTGAAGCTGCCGACGACGACACATCACAGTTGCATTTCCAAATCTGGAAAGGATCCGCCAAGCAGAATCCCTCTGCCTGGCTTAACTAATTCTTTTTTACCAGCCCTTCGCTTTCGAGCAGAGCGTCGGCTGTGGCGTCACGGCCCCGCCATTTGCGGTACAGCACGTCGGCATCTTCCATATCGCCGCGGCTGAGGATGTTCCTGCGGAAAGAGCCGGCAATCTCGCGGTTGAACACGCCCTCCTGGCGGAAATAGTCAAAGGCATCTGCAGAGAGCACCTCGGCCCACTTGTAGGAGTAATAACCTGCCGAGTAGCCGCCCGAAAAGATATGTGTAAAAGAGGGCGACATCGCAGTGCCGTCAATAATGGGTACGACAGCGTTGGGGGCGCAGACCGACGCTTCAAACTCTGCTACGCCCGTTTGCGGCAGGTTCTCTCCGCTGTGCCAGGCCATATCCAGAATGCCGAACTGAAGCTGCCTTACAAAAGCGTACCCCGCCTGATAGTTTTTGGCGGCCAGCAGCCGGTCTATGTACTCTTCCGGTATCAACTCTCCGGTTTGATAATGGCGGGCGAATGTGTTCAGGAATTCCTTTTCAAACGCCCAGTTCTCCATAATCTGTGACGGGAGTTCCACAAAGTCGCGCACCACGTTGGTTCCTGTAAGTGAAGAATATGTCCCTTCCGAGAGCAGGGAATGCAGGCAGTGTCCAAACTCGTGCAGCAGGGTGGTTACTTCTCCAAAGGTAAGCAGCGACGGGGTGTCGGCAGTCGGTTTTGTAAAGTTGGTCACCAGAGACACGAAGGGGCGCTTTTCCTCCCCTCCTTCTATGCTCTGCTCTCTGAAATTTGTCATCCAGGCACCGCTGCGCTTGCTCTCGCGAGGGAAAAAATCCATATACAGCAGCCCCATAAAGCGGCTGCCGTCGCAAACCTTGTATACCTCGACATCGGGGTGATATACCGGAAGGTTGTTTTCCCGCTCAAAGGATAGGCCGTATAGCGCAGTGGCCAGGCCAAAGACAGCTTTCTTTACCTTTTCCAGTTCGAAATAGGGCTTAAGCTGCTCCGAAGTAAATGCGTACCGGTCCTCTTTGAGCCGGCGGCTCCAGTAAGAGAAATCCCAGGGCATAATATCCCCTTCAAAGCCTTTTGAAGCGGCATATTCCCGCAACTCTGACATCTCTTTTAGGGCGAACGGACGGGTCTTGGCCATAAGGTCAGCAAGAAAGGCGTTTACCGTCTCGGGGTCTTTGGCCATACGCTCTTCCAGCGCATAATACGAGTATGACTTGTAGCCAAGAAGACGCGCGATTCGCTCCCGGAGCTCCACTATCCGGCGGATGTTGCCGCTGTTGTCGCTTTTACCGCCAAGAGCCCGGGTATTATATGCCCGCCACACTTTTTCGCGCTGGCCGCGGCTGGCGCTGTAGCTCATAAAAGCGCCGTAGCTGGGCGCCTGAAGGGTAAATACCCACCCCTGGCTGCCTCTTGCCGCAGCCTCTTCTTTTGCGGCTTTCACCACAAATGCGGGCATCCCTTCCAGATCTTTTTCGTCGGTAATCTCCAGCACAAAAGCATTGGTGGCATCCAGGGCATTCTTTTCAAAACGCAGCGATGCCAGGCTCAGCTCTTCCTGCGCTGCGGAATACTCCGCACGGTCTTTTTCGGGGAGATTGGCGCCGCTTCTGGAGAACGACTTGTAGGTCTCTTCCAGCAGGCGCATCTGCTCGGGATTCAGGTTCAGGGCCTCCCTGGCCTCATATACCGCCTTGACCCTGCCGAAAAGGGGGCGGTTGAGCCGGACGTACATACTGTATTCGGTAAGCGCCGGCGATACCTCTTCTGCTATCTCCTGCATCCTTTCAGAAGTGCAGGCCTCGTTAAGGTTGAAGAAGATATTTGAGACATCCTCCAGAGCCTGGCCGGCACGGGCCAGGGCATCTATGGTGTTTGGAAACGACGGGGTGTCACTGTTGGCGCATATCGCATCCACCTCGGAGCGGGCCATCTCTATGGCCTTTTTGAATGCCGGGAGGTAGTGCTCTGTCTTTATTTTGTCAAACGCGGGGGCTCCGAACGGGAGCGCAGAAGGTGTAAGCAGTGGATTCATATCGCTAAATTACTCATTTTTTGCGAGGCGGCATATTTTGTTGCCCCGGATACGGTAGCTGTATTCATAGAGATGATAGACTGCAGGCCCTATCAGAGGCCTTTCTATCGAGGTAAAAAAGTGAACGTCATAACCGGCCAGGCGGCTGTCGGAAAGGCTGATGGACCTGAGCCCAAGGGAATGGACACTCTCCAGTAAAGTGTGGTTTCGCCTCAGTATCCTGTTGACTTCTGCCATCTCTCGCAGCCGGTTGTAGTATTTACGGTTGTGCCAGGCCGTGCGGCAGTCATCGTTGCAGAACTGCTTGTCCTTCCGGCCGGTCAGCGGCGCACCGCATTCCCTGCAAAATCTCTCCATACACAATGTTTTTGTTGCAAATTTAACCACCCGGAAGCTGGCGTAAAGGCAAATTCCCGATTATCTGGTTCACTGTTTCCGTTTTTGAAAACGCACATCCGTTTTAAAACGTTTAAAATCGTTTATATGCGTTTTTATTATTGGTCCGCGGCACGTCCGGCCACTTTCTTTGCATCGGAGCGTAAGCCGCAGAAATAATACAGTAAAAACAATCATTATGGAAAGAATGACCATCAACCGGGTTGAGATTTTGGGCAGAGTCGGAGCGGACCCGAGAATAACCACCACCGGAACATCACGCAGCGCACGGTTTCCGGTAGCCACAAACGAACAGTTCAGAGACCGCAGCGGAGGGCTGCACGAAGAGACCACCTGGCACAACATCGCCCTATGGCAAGGCAAATCCACACCTGACTTCAACAGTATCAGGAAAGGGGTTATGGTGCATATCTACGGCAGGATCCGCAACTCCAAGTTTACAGGGATGGACGGGGAGGACAAATACTTCTCAGAAATCAACGCGCAGCACCTGGAGATCTGCAACGACCAGCCGGAGAGAGACTATGCTCCGGGGGGCTATGCAAGATAGTCCGGCATTTTGTCTTTTGACAAAAACCAGTTAAATTTGCGGTTTATAATAAACTGCAAGAGACCGTCTTTATGTCAAGAGCCATCTATCTGTACAACACGTCTTCGAGGCTGAAGGAATTGTTCAAACCCATACACGAGGGACACGTAGGTATTTATGTCTGCGGCCCCACCGTTTATGGAGACGCCCATCTGGGTCACGCCCGTCCGGGCATTACCTACGACGTGCTGGTCAGGCTGATGCGCAACCTGGGCTACAAAGTGCGTTTTGTAAGGAACATCACAGACGTGGGCCATCTGGAAAACGATGCCGACGAGGGTGAGGACAAAATCGCAAAGAAAGCCCGTCTGGAGCAGTTGGAGCCGATGGAGGTGGTACAGTACTACACCATCCGCTACGAAGAGGCCATGAAAAAGCTGGGCGTAAACCCGCCTTCCATCGAGCCCCGCGCTTCGGGCCATATCATAGAGCAGATCGCGCTGGTAAAGCAGATTCTGGAAAACGGCTATGCCTACGAGAGCAACGGTAGCGTCTATTTTGACGTAGCAAAGTATAACAAGGACTACAAATACGGCGTGCTTTCGGGCCGCGAGCTGGATGAGATGATCTCCAACACCCGCGAGCTTGACGGCCAGAGCGACAAGCACTCTCCCTACGATTTCGCCCTTTGGAAAAAGGCCGCACCGGAGCATATTATGCACTGGCCTTCTCCCTGGAGCGAGGGATTCCCGGGGTGGCATCTGGAGTGCTCTGCAATGAGCGCCAAGTATCTCGGAGAGGAGTTTGACATCCACGGCGGCGGTATGGACCTGCTGTTCCCCCACCACGAGTGCGAGCTGGCGCAGAACACAGCTGCCCGCGGCAAGGGCGGCGTCCACTACTGGATGCACAACAATATGATCACCATCGACGGCAAGAAGATGGGCAAATCATACGGCAACTTCATCACCCTGGAAGAGCTCTTTACCGGCAAGCACCCGCTGCTGCAGAAGGCATACAGCCCTATGACCATCCGCTTCTTCATTCTGCAGGCGCACTACCGCAGCACGCTGGATTTCAGCAACGAGGCGCTGCAGGCTGCCGAGAAAGGTCTCAAGAAGCTGTTCCAGGCCGTACGCGACGTGAACGGCATCCAGGCTGTGCAGGGCGCCAAGGACAATGGCGAGGCCAAGATTTACGAGGATATCTACGATGCCCTCTGCGACGACCTCAACACCCCCGTTGCGTTGTCACACATCTTCGAAGCGGTGAACATCGTGAACCGTGCAAAGGATAAATCAGTTCAGGTGAGTCCCGCAGGTCTGGTTATTCTCAAGAAGATTTTCAAGGATGTTCTTTCCGGCATCCTTGGCCTGGAAGACGAGCAGAGCGAAGGCGTTGGCGCAGATACCATCGGCGGCCTTATGGATATAATCCTGGCCGAAAGGCAGAAGGCCCGTGCGGCAAAGGACTGGGCCACCTGCGATGCGCTGCGCGACGCACTGGGCAAGCTTGGCATCCGCATCAAGGATACCAAAGAGGGTAGCGAATGGAGTCTGGAATAATATTTAGAAAAGCCCGATGACCGCGTTTATCCTAACCATACTGATCACCATTCTGGCTTCGTTTCTGTGCTCTGTGCTGGAGGCGACCCTTATGTCCACCCCCATCTCCTATCTCACTATGAGAGAGGAAGAGGGCAGCAAGAGCGCAACGTTGTTCAAAAAATACAAGACCGATATAGACCGGCCCCTGGCCTCTATTCTGGTGCTGAACACCATAGCCAACACAATGGGTGCGGCCATAATCGGCGGTATCGCAGCAAAGCTTTGGGGAAGCACCGCCGTGGGCATTGTGTCCGCAGTGATGACGGTTATGATACTGGTGCTGGCGGAGATTATCCCCAAGACCATAGGTGCCACCTACTGGCGCCACCTGACCGGCTTCGCCGCCGGAATGATAAGCGTGCTGATAGTCATCACCTACCCTTTTGTGATTATCGCCGAGTGGATTACACGCATTGTTGGAGGTGACGACGACGAACAGACGGTGAGCCGCGAAGAGGTGTCGGCAATGGCCAATATGGGCGAGGAAGAGGGCGCGCTGGAAAAAAGTGAGAACAAGATTATCCAGAACATCATAAAACTGGACAACATCAAGGCTTTTGACGTGATGACACCCCGCGTGGTGGCCGCCATCGCCCCGGAAAAGATGACCCTGGCGCAGTTCTACAAGAACCCCGCCTACAACCATCACTCCCGCATCCCGGTATACGCCGACAGCCCCGAATACATCACCGGCTACATCCTTCGCAGCGAAGCGCTGGAGATGCTGGCCGACGACCGCTTCAAAGTGCGCCTGGGCGACATCAAGCGCGACATCACCCTCTTCAACGAAGAGATAGCCATCAGCGACATCTGGGAGCAGTTGCTCCAGAACAAAGAGCAGATAGGCCTCATCATAGACGAGTACGGCTGCTTTACCGGCATCATCACGCTGGAAGACATTATAGAGACCATCTTTGGCCTGGAGATCATAGACGAGATGGACGAGGTCAGCGATATGCAGCAGTACGCCCGCGAGCGCTGGGAGCGCCGCCAGAAACGTTACCGCCAGATTGAACTTCCCGACGATGACGATGATGACGACGATGATGACGATGAGCCCCAGCCGGTGATTATGCGCACCGACGTAGAGAACAAGTTTACGTCTGAGCCCGAGCCCGAGCACAGTGCCGAGGCACAGGACACCGTGGACCTGCGCTACGGGAAGCCGGAAGAGAAAAACTAATCCCTGCAGACAAGCACCGAGGCATACGCCTCCACCCCTTCTTCACGGCCGGTGAAACCGAGCCGCTCTGTGGTGGTGGCCTTTACCGACACGGCATCTTCTGCCACGCCCATCACAGAGGCCAGGCAGGCACGCATCTGAGGCACATACGGAGCTATTTTGGGAGCCTGAAGCAACAGGGTTATATCGGCATTGACCAGATGCCAGCCCTTCTGCTGCACCATATCGCAGGTGCGGCGGAGCAGTATCTTGCTGTCGATACCCTTGAATTCGTCGCTCGTGTCGGGGAAGTGGCGGCCTATGTCGCCCAGAGCCAGGGCACCCAGCAGGGCGTCGCACAGCGCGTGTATCATAACGTCGCCGTCAGAGTGAGCCACGCAACCTTTGGTGTGGGGGATTTCCACGCCGCCGAGGGTCAGTTTCAGCCCAGGCGCCAGCCGATGGACATCATAGCCGTTTCCAATGCGAAAGTCACAATTCATATGACAAATTTATTATCTTTGTTTGATTAAACAAAACCGCTATGGCCATCACTTTCTTCCCCAGACCCAAACATAGGGTATTCAACTATACACCACGCTATTACGACGAGCGCAAAGAGCGCTTGAAAGAGCTGTATGCCAAGTATGGGAAGGAATATCCCGGCGACGACAAGGCCTCTGCGCAGCAGGCTGCGAAAGACCTTGAAGATCTGGCCGCGCCCGGTGAAGTCCGTGAGGTGATGGATATCGAGGCCGGCAAGCGGCAGAACCGCAGCGGGGCCGCCTATATTCCCGGGCAGTATATCCGCAGCGCCTATCGCAAGGACACCGCCACCCGCATCAGCGAAGAGAAAACCCACAGCCCGCTGCGCACCATCATAGTTCTGGTGACAATTGTTGCAGCCGTGCTGGTGGCATATTATTTAAGTCAGGGTCTTGTAGAGCTTTTCAGATAGCGGTATGATCAAGGTCCTTCCCAGCAACATAGCCAACCTTATCGCCGCCGGAGAGGTGGTGGGCCGCCCTGCATCGGTGGTCAAGGAGCTTATGGAAAACAGCATCGACGCCGGCGCCACTACGGTGAGCGTGAGCGTGCTGGATGCAGGAAGAACCCTTGTCCAGGTGATTGACGACGGCTGTGGAATGAGTGCAGAAGATGCCGCAATCTGTTTTGAAAGGCACGCCACAAGCAAGATTTCCACGGCAGAAGATCTGGAAAAAATCCTCACCTACGGCTTCCGCGGAGAGGCGCTGGCATCCATTGCCGCAGTGGCGCAGGTCACCCTGAAAACCCGCCGTGAAGAAGATGAGGCCGGCATCCAGATAGAGGCAGCCGACAGCCGCATCCTTTCCCAGAAGCCCGTTGCCGCCCCGCGCGGCTGCAACATCGCCGTCAGCAACCTGTTCTACAATGTTCCCGCCCGCCGCAAATTCCTTAAGTCGGATGCGGCGGAGATGCGCCACATAGAGCAGGAGTTCCTGCGGGTGGCCATCTCAAACATAGACCGTGCGTTTGTGCTGAAGCATAACGGGCGCGACATTTACAACATCCGCCCCGCCACAAACCTCAAACAGCGCATCACAGACTTGTGTGGCCGCGACCTGGCAAACGAGCTGGTGGATGTAGCAACCGAAACCGATATCATAAAAATCAAAGGTTTCATTGGCAGCCCCGCCGATGCCCGCAAGACTCCCGGCAACCAGTTTTTCTTTATAAACGGCCGGTATTTCCGCAGCCCGTACCTGCACAAGGCCGTATGCAAGCCCTATGAAAATCTGGTGCGGGAAGGCTACACCCCGGCATATTTCCTGTTCCTGGAGTGCGACCCTGGCGAGGTGGACGTCAACATCCACCCCCAGAAAACGGAGATCAAGTTCACGGAAGAGCACATTATATTCGAGATATTGTCGGCCTGCGTGCGCGAGGCCCTGGGCCGCGGAGCGTTTGGCCCTGCCATAGATTTTGAGTCGGGCGAGGTGCTGGACTTCCCGGTGATGGAGCGCGGCGGAGGCGGAAGCCACTCCTCGGGCAGCTCTGCCGGAGGCTTTATCCGGCCTCCAAAGATGGACTACAGCCCGTTGTTCAGGCAGTTTGAAGAGACCGGTGATGCCGAAAGCCCCTCCGGAGAACAGCGCTACACCACTCCCAACCCCGGCTACGGGCCGCTGCTTGAAGAGGAGGCCGCGCCGGAGCACAATGTGCTGGTGCTGAACGGGAAGTTGATATTGGCGCCGGTGCGCGAAGGGCTGGCCGTCATCAGCATAAAAAAGGCCCAGGAAGCCATCCTGTACCATAAATATTACGAGTTCCTGTCGCAGGAGCGCTTCATTTCCCAGAGGTCGCTCTATCCCCAGCAGGTGGTGCTGCCCGGCAACATCTATTCGGTGATTCTGGAAAATATCGACCGTATCTCCCAGCTGGGCTTCGACATCCGGGATTTTGGCGATAATACCATAATTGTGTATGCCGTGCCGGACGGTTTCCCCACAGAAGAGGAGGCCCTGAAGGATGTTATGGACAATTTGGCAGCCTCGCTGGACAGGGAGATCACCGGCGAAGGGGTGGCGACCTACGCCCGCACCATCGCCGCCGCTGCGGTTAAAAAGCTGAACCACAACCTGAACGCCGTCCAGGCGGAGATGATTGCCAACCAGACTCTGGTGCTGCGCGCCACCTATGGCGCGGACCTTGCAACAAAGTGCATCACCATTATATCTAACGAAGAATTGGAGAGAAGACTATGAACAGCTACGGATTCGGAGGCTTTGGAGGTTTCTGGCGCACAATCCCGCCGGTGACGCGCAACTTAATCATAATCAACACTATAGTGCTGATTTTTACAGCACTCACCGGAGACAGGATGTACCAGCTGTTCTCTCTGTTTGCATTTGAGTCGCCGCTGTTCAAGCCCTGGCAGGTTGTCACCCATATGTTTATGCACGGCGGTTTCTGGCACCTGTTCTTCAATATGTACACGCTGATGTTATTCGGCACGCAGCTGGAACGGGTTTGGGGCAGCAAAAAATTCCTACTGTTCTATTTTGTGACGGGACTGGGGGCTGCGCTCTGCCACAATCTGGTGGTGCATCTGCAAATCAATCACTTTCTGGCGTCCGGCAATGCCGCTGCCGCACAGGCCGCTATGGCCACTCCCACCGTGGGTGCCTCCGGCGCCATATACGGCGTCCTTCTGGGCTACGGAATGCTCTGGCCCAACAGCGTCCTGTAGCTGATTTTCCCGCCCGTAAGGCTCACCGCCAAGTGGTTTGTGATAATATTCGGCGCAATTGAACTGGTCACCGGCCTCACCGGGATGGGCGGCAACATAGCCCACTTTGCCCATCTGGGCGGAATGATATTCGGCCTGATGCTGATTCTCTACTGGAAGAAGCGTGGCAAACTGTACAGCGACTGATATGGCAAAGATTCACTATCCCAAAGAGTCCAAGCCCAAGCGCAACAAGACTTGGTACAAGAAAAAGACGGAGCGGGGTCTGACCATCTGGCAGATTCTTTTCCGCGCTTTGGTGATTGTCAGCGCCCTGGCCCTGTGCATTTCTTATCTTTCGATATTCATTGACCCGTCTTTTCTGTCGCTGCCTTATTTCTTCGGGCTTTACTACATTCCCATTTTCGTGCTGAATGTGATACTGCTGATCATAGGGCTGGTGCGGATGAAGCGCTACCTGATTATCAGCCTGGTGGCGTTGCTGCCCACGCTGTTTTTCGCCGACCTGTTCGTGAAGTTCGGCGGAGAGGAAAAGAGCGTTTCTGGCGACGAGGTCAAGATTATGACCTATAACGTGGGCCGTATGGCGGCCTCTCCCAAGGGGATGAACAGCAGCCAGACGCTCAGCAAGATTTGCGAATTCGCCGCCCGAGAAGCTCCGGATGTGCTGTGCCTGCAGGAATTCTATACCAGCGACACCTCTGCGGTGAGCAGAATCTTGAAGTATCTCCCCTACCGCTGCCATTATTTCTACGGCGCCGGCAAGAATTTCTCCGGCAACATCACTTTCAGCCGCTATCCCATTGTGGACAAGGGCGTTATCACCTTCAAAGACACCCATAACCTGTGCCTGTGGAGCGACGTTCGCATAAACGACGTCACGGTGCGCCTATACAACTGCCACCTGCAGAGCAACCGCCTCTCCTTTACCAACACCATCCGCCGGATGGCCAAGAAGGGGCAGTTTACAGACGAGGTCAAGAACGTCCACGAACGGCTGGCACACAGCAACATACAGCGCGGAGAGCAGGTCGGCGCAATCCGCGACCACATCAAGTCCAGCACCATTCCCACTATGGTGTGCGGCGACTTCAACGACACTCCGATGTCGTATACCTACCATACTTTGGCAATGGACCACAAAGACAGCTTTGCAGACGGCGGCAACGGCTTCGGCTCCACTTATTCGGTGCTCTGGCCACTGCTGCGCATAGATTATATACTTGTTCCGGAGGATGTTTCCTGCGACCGCACCCACATCACCCGCGTCCCCTACTCTGACCATTATCCCGTAAGCACTCTGATTTATTTCTGATGGAAGAAGACCTCAAATACGAAATTGACGCCGCCGTGGCCGCCCTGCGCGCCGGCGACATAATACTTTACCCCACCGACACTGTGTGGGGTCTTGGCTGCGACGCCACCCGCGACGATGCGGTGCAGCGCATTTTTGACCTCAAGCAGCGCGACGACGCCAAGTCGGTAATCATACTTGTAAGCGATTTGGATATGCTTGCAAAATATGTCCGCGAGATACCTCAGATGGCCCTGCAGCTGCTCGAAATCAACGACAAGCCTATGACCATCATTTATCCGGAGGGCATTGGTCTTTCTTCCAAAGTGATTGCAGAGGACGGCAGCGTGGCCATCCGCATCCCTCAGAATGATTTCTGCGTGAATATGATCCGCCGCTTTGGCAAGCCGATAGTTTCTACCTCTGCCAACATCTCCGGCGAAGATACGCCCGGCTGCTTTGCAGAGATCAACGCACAGATTCTGGACGGCGCCGAGCACATAGTGGAGCCGTCTCTGGAAGAAGGGTCCACAGGTCTCTCTTCGCAGATAATCAAGATAGGCCTGGACGGCCAGGTTAAGGTCATCCGCGAATAATTTTTGGTGTATCCGATTTTTCGTTTACCTTTGCACTCCCAACGGCGGGATAGCTCAGCTGGTTAGAGCGCATGATTCATAATCATGAGGTCCCCAGTTCAATCCTGGGTCCCGCTACTTATAATGAGGGGGGCTAACGCCCCCCAATTTCATTTCCCCCTATCGCTCTCGCGCTATACGTATTTGCGTGGGAGTTTTTCTTTTTGGCGACCGGCCCTTTCACGCAAATACCCGCGCTCCGCTATGCCGCTGATGCGGCATTTTCAAAAAAAAGGCCGTCTTTTTTTGTTTCTTCATATCTTTGTTCCTGCTATGCCCAGTTATCTGCAAGTAGAGAATATTTCCAAGTCTTACGGCCCCAAGGTGCTGTTCAAGGACATCTCCTTCAACATCAACGAAGGGGACAAGATTGCGCTCATCGCCCCCAACGGCACGGGCAAGACCTCTCTGCTCAGCATTCTTGCGGGCAAGGACTCCAGCGACCGCGGCGGCGAAATCAAGTTCCTGAAAAACATTGTGATAGCCTTTCTGGAGCAGGAAACCCTCCTGGACCCGGGCAAGACCGTGCTGGAGCAGGTGATTGCAGGCATCGCCCCTGGCGCCGTGCAGCGCGAGGCCTGGGACCTGGAGACAGAAGTAAAGCAAATCCTGACTTCACTGGGCCTTTCAGACTTTGACTGCCGTTGCGCCAGCCTCTCCGGCGGCGAGGCAAAGCGGGTGGCAATCGCATCCGTGCTGGCCTCCAACGCCGATTTTGTGATTCTGGACGAGCCCACCAACCATCTGGACCTGGACGCCATAGAATATCTTGAGGACTATCTCTCCAAGAGCCGCCGGACGCTGTTTATGGTGACCCACGACCGATATTTCCTTGACCGGGTGTGCAACACCATCCTGGAACTGGACGGCGGCAATCTGTATACCTACAAGGGCAACTATCAGTACTATCTTGAAAAACGTCAGGAGAGGCTGGCTGTGGCCAGCGCCCTGAACGAGAAATACCGCAACATATACCGGCGGGAGCTGGAGTGGATGCGCAGCACTCCCTGCGCCCGCACCGGCAAGGCCCGCTACCGCGAAAATGCCTTCTACGACCTTCAGGAAAAGGCTGCGCCGATACGCGAGACCAAGCAACTGGCCATCAATCTTGGCTCTTCCCGCCTTGGCCGCAAGATTGTGAACTGCCGCGGCGTGGACTTCAGCTACGGCGA
>JAEEGJ010012797.1_pt1 | contig 20612 bp, 17 predicted proteins | sample 8958761 | NCBI WGS metagenome assembly JAEEGJ01 (sample SAMN16246546, study PRJNA631951) | gut metagenome | biome: gut microbiome; feature: rumen; material: RS-attached | host: Bos | place: Iran: Karaj | collected 2018-10
CGGCTTGGACCGAGAGGGCGGCTGCAGTGCCGGCGGCCTGCCCCATGGCGAAGCATGGAGGCATGACACGGATAGCAGCCATGACAGGACGTTCCGCGGCGGCGCATCGGCCTGCGACGAGGAGATTGTCCACTTTCAGAGGCAGAAGAGCCCGGTACGGGACATAGAATGGTTCATTGGTATTCCGGGCGACATAATCCACAAAGCCCTTCTTATGGATATCCATGCTATTGGCGCAGCAGAATATCGCATCCGGATACCTCACGGAATTCTTGGCATCCTCGGTGGTGACGGTATAGACGCCTTCGATCCTGCGGGTCTCACGGACACCGAGATCGGCCGCCGTGGAAGCCAGCTCCACATTCTCGCAGCCCTCGACATATTTGCGGAGGAACTTCACGATCTCGTTGCACTGCTTGCGGCCATCGACTTCAGCATCTGTTACCTGCTTCGGGTCCAGTCCGTCGACATCGTCGCCCTGGGCCATGTTGACCGTATAGGTTCCGTCAAGGTTCTCGAAGAGAGCGATCTTGTTGCGCCAGGATGGGAATTCCCCTTTTTCGCGAGCTTCTTTGATCTCGTTCATGTACCACTGGCCTTCGTAGTCCCCTTCCGCCAGGCAACGGGCGTTATGTGCGTCCATCTTGGCCTTGTCCACGCCGCGTACGGTGAAGAACAGGGAAACCGCTTGACGACCGCCCTCGCCGTCACCTATCACGACCGGAACACCTGCCTGGTATGCCAGGTCACCGTCGCCGGTGCAGTCGATATATTCCTTGGCCTTCACTTTCCATATCCCATCCTTGGTTGCGAAATAAGCCGCCTTGATTTTGCCCTTGCGGGTGTCAGCCTTGATGAAAAGCATATGGTACATCAGGTTCACCCCTGCCTCCGTACACATTTCCTCCAGGGTGCGTTTCAGGCACTCGTAGTCGAAGGTCGTGAGACCATGGTGACCCTTGTCGCGGTAGGCTGTCCAGGAGCCGATCCGGGCATCGAGGGGATGTATGGCACCTCCCTGCGCTACCATCCGGTTCACGAGGTCTTCGTACAGGCCCCGGATCAGGAAGGTCTTCCCGTCAGGGGTCGTAGAGGACATGAACGGGGCAACCAAGCCGGCCGTAGCCGTTCCTCCAAGCACACCGTTACGCTCCGCGAGTATGGTGTTGGCGCCATGACGGGCAGCGGAAATGGCAGCTCCGGTCCCTGCAGGGCCGCCACCGATGACCAGGACATCGCAATCGAAACTCCTTTTCACCGGGAAAGTGACCCGGGAATTATCGCAGGAAGAAAACAACATCAGAAAGGCCGCGAAAGCGGAAAAAACCAACGACTTCATATTAGCAGGCAATCAATTGTATAAGTTCATGACGGACAAAGTCAAAGATAATCAAAAAAATTCTTATATTTACAATCAACCGAAATCACTCCCTATGGCAAAATCAGACACCAAGAAAAAGAGATCCCCTGAAATCAGTATCATTTGGAAGGACGATGTTCCTGAGGCTACTTATTTCAAAGGCAACGGCTACAGCATCGTAGCCAAGGTCGAAAACGGGAAATACATCCTCACCCGATACGGCTGGGACGAGGACCCTGAAAAGGGAGAGAGCATCGTGGTATCCCCGAAAGACACCCTCCGGCTGATGGACAGCCTCAAGGTCAAGCATCCCGACACCCTCATCAAGGCTCTCGGTAAAAGATTTGCCCTGAAGGAACCTCACAATTCCTTTGTCAAGATCCTGACCTCCCTCGAAAGGAGAGGCATCCCTTACGAAAGATAATAAATAAAGACAATAAGCCATGAAACGTCTCCGGCTGTTTTGCATTGCTTTGGCTTTGACGGCTTCCACCGCCATTGCTAAAGCGCAGGACGCTGGTGACAGACTGCTTGGGCCGGTCTCGGATCCTTCCGTCGAGCTGATGGCGCACTGCGCCAGGTATATCGGCGAATACCACGGTTGGCATTATGTGCTGTACAATGCCGGCTACGAGACTACCAAGGAGCATCCGAAGAACCTCGACATCGATCTCAAGCTAAGCCGATGGAAGGGAGAGGACATCGAGCACCGCGAAGTCAGCCGGATCTGGTACACCGGCAAGGGCATCACTGATGATTTCAGGCCTCCTTACGACCCTTCCGGGATCATCGTCGGATCCACCATGCACATCCTGTTCTGTCCGGGGGTTGACGGGCATGCCGCTTACGTCCATGTCCCTTACGATTTGAAGAAACAGGCGTTGGGGAAGGAAGAGGTAATGACTCTCGACGGCAAGGAAATCACCGTCGCCAATGTGCTGGAAAACTACAAGCAGCGGACCGGGGTCGATATTCCGTGGTTTTCCGACGGAGGGGCCAAAACCGCTTTCGGAATAGGGATGAATGTCGAGATCCCACGCCATGGAAAGTATTATTATTGCGTCCTCAGCGCACTTGCTGGAGGCTTTACGGCAATGATAGTCCGGTCCGAGGACCTGGTCCATTGGGAGACAGTCACCGTGGCAGACCTTTCGTCTGTCAAATCCGGAGCTACATTTTGGGAAGGGGCCGTACATCCGCTTCATGGCGACATCTTCGCTTTCACGACCCGCGTGCAGAGCCAGGACGGCGTCGTTTACGGCACGTGGAACGCTTCCACGGGAGAGCTTTCGAACCTCCAGCTTGTCGAAGGAGGCATCACGGCCCGCCCGGAGTTTTTCGAATACAAGGGTTCGACCTATCTGTTCTGCAACACTTACGGGCCTTCCAATGTAGATGGATACGGCTCAGTCTACCGCGCCACTGCTTCTTTCTACAGGATCAGTCCTGACGGAGCATCGCTGGAATATGTCCGTTCGAAGTTCGTTCCGGAAGGCATCCACTATCCGACTTTCTTCGTCGCGCCACGCTGCCGTATCTACATCATCTACAGCACGGATTCACGTCGCCTCGACCATCTTGAAGCACGCAGCAACATAGCCTTGGAGAAACTTGTCATTCCTGATCCCGCACCATGAAAGAATCCGTAAAAACCTTCCTCAAGGACTTGCTGGCAGTAGTCCTGGGTATATTCATCACTTTCACGATCCAGGGACTGATCAACAGGTCCGCCGACAGGAAGGATGTCCGCTCTTCCCTGGAGCTTGTCCGGGCGGAACTCGTCCGGAACATCGATGATATCTCGATCATGAAGGACCATCTCTATCAGGAGATCGGTTCCGCGGAGTATTTCCTTTCCCATAAGGATTCCATAGGAAAGTGTCCTGTGGATTCATTGAATCATCACAGCGGAATCATATTCGCAGATGTATCCTTTACCTTGAGCCATGACGCTCTGGAACTGCTGAAGATGTCTTCGATCTTCCAGAAGATCGGGGACAACGACCTGTCCATGAAGATCATCAGGGCATATGATACTTGCGGATCGATAGTGGATTACCTCAACCGCCATTTTGCAGCCAGGGACGCCCGCTTCGAGAAGGCCATCGACAAGGAAACGGCAGGCGTCTATGCTTCCAAAGGCGAAATAGACATCAAGAAGTTCATCCAGACTGATTATGGCAACTATGCCATCCAGTGGCTCACCTCCCAGTCGGATCCCGCAAGTTTCACGGATGTCGCTGACCTGAAGGAAGCGATTTCTGCCATAGATTCTTACTTGGAATAATAGTTCTTAATCTCTAGCAATATGAAAAAGCCGAAACCCAACGAGAACCCTTCGAAGGTAGTGATAGTACCGAAACCTCCGAAAGAGACCACGGACCAATCGACAACAACGTCCGGCCAGGATGTCGAAGAAAACATCCCGGAAGAAGAGAACCCTGGAAAGGAAACTGAAAAACCGGAGGCCTAACCTCTCCTGGCCTCAATCAGAGGGGATTCCCAGATAATCCTGGCTCCGTTTTCCGCAGCCAGTTTGTCTGCCTCGTCGCGCAAGGTCGCGAGGAGCGTTTCTTCGCGTTTTCTGGACCTCCTGCCGCTGGCTTCGTACAGAATCTTGCTGAACCAGGCGTCGTATGAGATTGCGAAATCATCGTCCGTCCTGTGAGGGAAGAAACTGAGTCCCAGCTCATAACGGATGGTGCCGGCCTCGGAATCCGAGACCAGCATCACATTCACCGCCTTGCGCTCCACTCCGCTGAAGATACCTTCAGCCTTGAAGTACTGCTCATAAACGTTTATCGTTGCCATATCCGTAGATAATTGAATGGTTGTCAAGCGTTCTTGTTCTTCAGCACGATCTGGCCGCCGACTGCGTCGACTTCGATCGCGGAATCCTTGCGGACGGTACCGCCGAGGATGGCTTTGGCCAGCTGGTTCACCAGTTCCCGCTGCATCAGCCGTTTGACAGGACGGGCACCGTATGCAGGGTCATAACCGTTGGCCACCATCCAGTCCTCGAAAGCCCGGGTGAATTCCAAAGTGACCCCGTCCTCGGCCAGATGATCCTGAAGCTGCTTCATCTGGATGTGCAGGATGTCCCGTATGTCGTTCTGGGTCAGAGGGTCGAACATTATGATCTCATCGATCCTGTTCAGGAACTCCGGACGGACGGTCATCTTCAGGACTTCCGTCACCTTCTCCTTGCATTCATCCAGAAGCTCGCGCCTCCTGGCTATGGCCTTCATCTCCTCGGCAGGATCGGCACCCGGGCTTCCGACTGAAGGAAGCCTCTCCATGTAGTTGGATATGATGTCCGAACCCACGTTCGACGTCATGATCAGTATCGTGTTCTTGAAGTCCACGGTCCTTCCCTTGTTGTCAGTCAGACGACCGTCGTCAAGCACCTGAAGGAGGACGTTGAACACATCCGGGTGTGCCTTCTCGATCTCGTCCAGGAGGATCACTGAATATGGCTTCCGCCTCACTGCCTCAGTCAGCTGGCCACCCTCGTCGTATCCCACGTATCCCGGAGGCGCACCTACCAGACGGCTCACGGTATGCCTTTCCTGGTATTCGCTCATATCGATCCTGGTGATCATGTTCTCGTCATTGAACAGGAACTCGGCCAGCGCCTTGGCAAGTTCGGTCTTGCCGACTCCGGTGGTACCCATGAACAGGAACGAACCGATCGGCCTCTTCTCATTGGACAGGCCCGCACGGCTCCTGCGGACTGCATCCGCAACCGCCTGGATAGCCTGTTCCTGGCCTACGACCCTCTTGTGAAGTTCATCCTCGATACGGAGCAGCTTCTCCTTCTCGCTCTCGAGCATCTTTGCCACCGGGATACCCGTCCACTTGGCCACGACTTCGGCGATGTCCTGAGGAGTGACCGCCTCGGTAACGATCGGATCCTCGATAGATGCCTGCCTTGCAGAAAGCTCGTCGATAGTCTTCTGAGCCTCGGCCAAACGCCCGTATCGTATTTCCGCAACCTTGCCGTAGTCGCCGGTCCTCTCCGCAGCCGCAGCCTCAATCTTGTAATCCTCCACCTTCTGGCGGGCTTCCTGGAGCCTGGACAGTATTTCCTTCTCGCTGTTCCATTTCTGCATCAGTCCTTCCCTGGCAGCCAGTTTGTCGGACAGTTCCTTCTCAATCTTCTCGGACTTCAGGGACGTTCCCTCTCGCTTGACTGCCTCCTTCTCGATTTCGAGCTGGCGGATGTCGCTGTTCAGTTCTGCGATAGGCTCCGGAACCGAATTCATCTCCAGACGCAGCTTGGATGCAGCCTCATCGACCAGGTCGATCGCCTTGTCAGGCAGGAAACGGCTGGTTATATACCTGTGGGACAGGTTCACTGCCGCAATCAGGGCATCATCCTCGATGCGCACCCTGTGATGGTTCTCGTATTTCTCCTTCAGGCCCCTGAGGATCGCTATGGACTCGGCCGGAGAAGGCTCGTCCACCATGACCATCTGGAACCTCCTCTCAAGAGCCTTGTCGGTCTCGAAATACTTCTGGTACTCATCCAGGGTGGTGGAACCTATCGTCCTCAGCTCGCCCCTCGCCAGGGCAGGCTTCAGGATATTCGAAGCATCCATGGCCCCGGAAGTACGGCCTGCGCCTACCAGGGTATGGATCTCGTCTATGAAGAGGATTATCTCCCCGGCGCTGTCAACGACTTCCTTGACCACACCCTTGAGCCTTTCCTCGAATTCTCCCTGATACTTCGCACCGGCGATCAGGGATCCCATGTCCAAGGAATATACCTTCTTGCTCTTTAGGTTCTCCGGCACGTCGCCGTCCACGATCTTCTGGGCTATACCCTCTGAGATAGCGGTCTTTCCGACTCCCGGTTCTCCTACAAGTATAGGATTGTTCTTGGTCCTCCGGCTCAGGATCTGGAGGACCCTTCTGATCTCGTCATCCCTGCCGATGACAGGGTCGAGCTTGCCCGAAGCAGCCTGCTCGTTGAGATTGAGAGCATACTTCGGGAGGAATTGCAATTGTGAATTATTCTTATTTTCCATATACGGTTTCTCCTTTTCTGCTCAGAATAAGTCAAATAGCATTCCACCTGCCCGTTTCTGCCATTTTGTCACCCAGCCCACTGACGGGAGAAAGGCACAAAAAAGGTGACCTGATCGCTTTCAGGTCACCTTCCAATCGTCTTTGGTCCGGAGATTACTCCGCCGGAGCTTCATTGACCGGCGCGTCCTGGCTTGGAGCCGCCTGCTGGATAGGTGCGGACGGGAACTCCGGCTGCTCTTCGACTGCCTCGATCTTGTCAGTCACGTCGACACCTGAGGTATGGGTCCTGACGGTGAAGGCGGTGATGATGGAAACGACGAGGATGAAGGTTACCAGACCCCAGGACACCTTCTCGAGGATGTCAGCGGTCTGCCTTACACCAAGAGTCTGGTTTGCTGATGTGAAATTGCTGGCCATTCCCTCTCCCTTGCCGTTCTGGAGCAGGACGACGATCGTCAGGAGGATGGCTGCGAACACAATCAAGATAGTAAGGACTGTAAACATATTCTTAAATTTTTTAATTTTCTTCCTTCAATTTTTGAATTAGGGATGCAAAGTAAGCACTTTTTTCCGGATATCGCAACATTAGCCGTGAATAAATCTTCTTTGCCTGAGCAAAATAGCCCTGCTCAGCATAGATCCCGGCGAGGGTCTCCGTGCAGAACCCGAGCTCCGGATCATCCCAGCCACGGCCCTGCGGTTCGTCGGATTTCCCTATCTTGATCCTGGAGAAGAAACTGTCGTCTTCCTGCTTTACTTTCTCATACTGTTCAGCCGAGAAGAAATCGCCGCCGACCACCTTCACGGTACGGCGGTACTCGGTTGTCTTCTTCACCAGGTTCCTCACGTCCTTGTCGGAATAGTCGGCCCCGGATGCCGAGCGCATGATATCGAAGACGAGGGTGCGGGAAGGAATATACATGGCCGCATCGGCGTACTGCTCCTTGCCCCATTCGCTGCCTCCTACCTTGGACATCCTCTCGCACAGCTCCATACGCGCCGCGCCGAACCAGGGATAGATGTTGATCACCCCGGTCAATTCATCCATAGTCAGGGACTTGAGTCTGGAAATACCTTCAGCCATAACCTTACCACTGAGCCACGCAGGCATTGAACATATCCTCCACCAGCTTCTCGACGATTTCCTCACAGAGGGTAGCCTCGACGGCATCGAGAGGGTTCGTGGAATCATAGTCGGAATATGCCGAGAAACTCTGCTCGACGTTTTCCTCCGGATGCAGCTTGTTGACGAACTTGAGCTTGCAGGTGACTGTGAGCCTGTTCTGGGCAGCCACTTCATCCGCGGTCACGGCGGAAGCACGCACCTCATAACCGGTCACCTCGCCTGAAACATCCAGGTCTCCGTCCATTTCAACCTGCTCCAGGTTGGTCATCTTGCGGAACTTGTCCTTCAGGGCTTCGGTGATGTCGTTGCTGAGGGTCGGATTGACCTTCATGGCCTTGTATTCGAAATAATTGATGGTCACCGTCTTGACATCGGGATCGATGGATGTGCCCGAAAAAGAATAACGGACGAAAGAGCAGCCGCCCGTGAGGAGGACTGCGGCCAGCGCCAGCAATATCAGGATTCTTCTCATATTCCTATGGATCAAATATGATATTCTTTAATCTTCCGGTATAGGGTCCTTTCCGACACACCCACTTCCTGAGCCGCGAGCTTGCGGTTGCCGTGGTGCTTTTCAAGGGCCTTGCGGATGTTCTCCAACTCCGTGTTCCTGAGGGAAAGGTCCTGTTCCTCAGGCTCTTCGGCCTTAATATCAACAACCTTGCCGATTTCCCCGCTCGTAACAGGGACTCCCTGGCCCTGCCATTCTGCTTCCTCCGGCTCCGACACCGGCTTGATCGCCTGTACAGGATGAGACGCGGAATGGACAACGTCAAGCCGCGCCTTCAGATGGTCCACCTCCTGCTTCAGGTCGAGCAGGGCCTTGATGAACATCTGCCTGTCGGAATCCGGCATCGACGATTCGTTCCTTCCGCCTGCGGCCATCACCGGCAGGAGGTTGGAATCCTCTTTCGGCATATACCTGGAAAGCGTGGCAGCATCCACTACGCACCTTTCCGAAGTCGGGGTAAGCTTTTCCGATTCCAGGGCCGTCACGGTCTCCGCCACATTCTTGAGCTGGCGGATGTTTCCCGGCCAGCGGTAATTGATCAGCAGGTCTATCGCGTCATTGGTCAGAGTCACCTTGCCCATCCCGTATTTCTCCGAGAAATCCGAAGTGAACTTCCTGAAGAAGAGATAGATATCCTCCTTGCGTTCGCGAAGGGCAGGCATCTGGATATTGATAGCGTTGAGCCTGTAATACAGGTCCTCGCGGAACTTTCCCTTGCTCACCTGGTGGAGCAGGTTGACATTCGTCGCCGCAATCACCCTCACGTCTGTCTTCTCGACTTTCGACGATCCGACCTTTATGAATTCTCCGCTCTGGAGCACGCGAAGGAGCTTGGCCTGCGAGGCCAGCGGAAGCTCCCCGATCTCATCCAGGAACAACGTACCGCCGTCAGCTTCCTCGAAATATCCCTTGCGGGTCTCGATGGCTCCGGTAAAGGATCCCTTCTCGTGTCCGAAAAGTTCGGAATCGATGGTTCCCTCCGGAATGGCTCCGCAATTGACTGCGAAGTACTTGTTGCTCTTGCGGCGGCTGTTCTGGTGGATGATCTTGGGAATATTCTCCTTTCCTACGCCGCTCTCACCGGTAATGAGCACGGTCAAGTCCGTCGGTGCCACAGCGACCGCGGTCTCCAACGCCCTGTTCAGGGCAGCATCGTTTCCGATGATGTCATATTTGTTCTTCAGTCTCTGAAGTTCCTGGGAATCCATACTAAAAATTCAAGGTTTGGCAAAGTTAAGAAAATAATAGTTATATTTGTCTACTGATATAGAATACGCGAAAGCAAACGTTTAATCAATTTTTAATATGAAGAAAACACTTAAAGCATTGGCTATTGCAGTTATCGGACTGGCTGCAGTTGCTTGCTCTTCAGCCCAGAAGATGGCTGAACTGGCTGACAATGTGATCGTCAAGTGCGATCCGGCTGTTCTTGAGTGCATTGGCGGCAGCATCGATCCTACCGTCACCGTCACTTATCCTGCAAATTACTTCCACCCTAAGGCTATCCTCGAGGTAACCCCTGTAATCGTATATGAAGGCGGTGAGTCGAAGATGGCTCCTCTGATGTACCAGGGCGAGAAGGTAAAGGACAATTACAAGGTAGTTCCAAAGGTGGGAGGCACCATAGCTGAGAAACTTCACTTCGACTATGTCGAGGGTATGGAAAAATCCCACCTCGAGCTCCGTGGTCTCGTAAGGTACAAGGCAAAGAGCTTCCAGCTCCCTACCAAGAAGGTTGCTGACGGTCTCAACACCACCTACATGCTTGTTAAGGCTGGCGGTCAGGTTCCTATGAAGGCTGACGGCTATCTCCCTATCATCAAGCAGACGGCTGAGGGCCAGATCATGTACAAGGTCAATTCCGCAGATGTCCAGGCTTCCCAGCTCAAGGGCAAGTCAATCAAGGACTTCCAGGATGCTCTCGATGAGATCAGCGACAACGAGAGGAAGACTCTCGTCGGTACCGAGGTTGTCGCCTACGCTTCTCCGGAAGGTGGTGAGAAACTCAACGCGAAGCTTTCCGACAAGCGTGCCGGCACCGCCGACAAGGCTTGGGACAAGATCGTGAAGGGCAAGGACGTCACCGATCCTGAGGTCAAGAGTATGGGTCAGGACTGGGAAGGCTTCCAGGAGCTTGTCCAGAATTCCAACATCGAGGACAAGGACCTCATCCTTCGCGTTCTCTCCATGTACAGCGATCCTGCAGTACGTGAAAGCGAGATCAAGAACATGTCTTCCGTCTATACCGAGCTCAAGAGCGACATCCTTCCTGAACTCCGTCGTGCAAGGTTCATTGCCAACGTAGAGTTCAAGAACTACACCGCCGACGAACTCATCAAGCTGGTTGACAGCAACAGCGATATCCTCGACGAGCCAGCTCTGCTTCACGCTGCAAAGCTCGTGAAGGATCTCTCCAGCAAGGTCAAGCTCTACAACAAGGCCATCGACAAGTTCGACAGCGACAAGGCAAGGTTCAACCTCGGATGCGCTTACCTCGATGCCGGTGACCTCAAGAAGGCTGCCAAGGCATTCGCAAACGTCGAGACCAAGGACGAGGAGCTTACCAACGCTCTCGGTGTCCTCGCTCTCCGCGAAGGCGACTTCGATAAGGCTACCTCTCTGTTCAAGAAGGCTGGAACCAAGGTCTCCAAGACCAACCAGGGTGTCATCGACATCCTCACCGGCGACTACGAGAAGGCTGTCTCTGACCTGAAGGATGCTGAGGGATGCTGCAACAACACCGTTCTTGCATATCTCCTCACCAACCAGTATGACAAGGCTCTCAAGGCCGCTCACTGCAAGGATCCTCAGGTCACCTACCTGAAGGCTGTCATCGCTGCCCGCCAGGGCAATTTCGACCAGGTAAAGACTTACCTCGCCGAGGTTGCAAAGAAGGACAAGGCTCTTGCCGAAAGGGCTCTTAAGGATGTTGAGTTCGCTGAGTACTACAAGTAATCGGTAACCCAAAGCCAATGACCGGAGGCCGGCTCGCCATGAGCCGGCCTCTTTGTTTGCCCTTGCCCCGTCGGCGACAGTCACCGAAGGTCGCATATTCCAGTTGAGGTGCATTTCCCGCCAGACAGACGCACACTCATAGCCCATGTAAGACCGTAGAAGGCTTATTCCTGTGCGCCACCAGCCGATTTCAGCCCTAGGCGCACTCTGACCTGCCCTGAAGGGGCGTAGGAGGCGGGTTGGCGTGCGCCTGTCTGTCGGAAAATTATTTCTTAATGGATAAAAGCCCTGACTTCCGATTCAGGAAGCCGGACGAGCATGGAAATCTGACGAAAAGTAAGTTTGAATTGCCTCCTCAATTGCTGAGCCAAGGTAACCCTCTGGCTAGAATCCAGTTTCCTTGTATCCTTGACACCGAATAATTGCCTGCATTGGTCACCGCATATTCTTCTTGCCTCCAAGTCTTCCATAGTTACCCCTCGGTACTCGGCCATCCTCGAAAGCATCATATCTTCCCTTTTCCGTGGACTTGATAAAAACACACGGAAACAATTGCACGTCCCGTAAACCAACTCGAAACGCTTCACGTCAACATAGTTGTACGGAAGGACAAAACCGTTGCAAACCAACCAGTTATCAGGAATAAGATAATTCCTGGAATGGAGCAGGATGCGCTTCTCCCTTGCACTCAAGGTCCCAAAACTGACAGGCTGACAAATCAATCCTTCATCATCGAAAAGCCATACCGGAGTGTAATTACCAGTCCGGAAATACATCGATCCAGTACCCCATTGGTAATCATATGGCATTATTGATTTACCATCTTTCGTGGGCTGGATGATCGTGTACACTGCCACGTTCCGTAAATAATCAAGGTCGTCCCCTATTGGATACAACTCACATCGCAAGATTATATCGGAGCCGCTCTTCCTGGATGACGCAGCATAATGAGTATACAACGACTCAAATAAGACCATGAAACGGGTGCACTCCTCTCTTGTCCCCCACAGCAATATATGCGGGTGGCTATCCTCTATGGAAAAAGAAACGACTACTGCATCCGTATTGGCTGCGCACAAGGCTATGTAATTGAAAGCGGTATAATAATCCGCCTTACTAAGGATAAAGTTACGGGAGTCTGCACCCTTGGCGCATAAATGATAGTATTGTTTATTCATCGCAAAACCTAACGCCTCATTCTCCCATCATCAACGCGATGACTTCGGATGATCCGTACGACATAAAAATGGTGATTTTCCCGGACCAAAACAAATAAAAGAATAATAGGCGCACACCTATAGCCCTTGTAAGGCAGTGGAAGGCATATCTCTGTGCGCCACCAGCCGATTTCAGCCGTAGGCGCACGCTGACCTGCCCTGAAGGGGCGTAGGAGGCGGGTTGGTGTGCGCCTGTCTGGCGGAAATGGCCTCGCTCCCGGATGAGGGACTAGACGAGATGCCCGAGCTGGTCGGGCAGGACGAAGGGCTGGTCGGATATGACGGGCAATAGATTCAGGCATGACGGAGGGCGGAGAAAACCGAAAGAATTGCTATCTTTGAGGTATGCGCAAGGTAACGGGAATCGGTGAGACGGTGTATGACATCGTTTTCAGGGACGGGCAGCCGCAGGCGGCAGTGCCCGGAGGATCGACTTTCAACTCGATGATATCCGTGGGCAGGTGCGGCATCCCCGCATCCTTCCTCTCGGAAGTAGGAAGCGACAAGATAGGCGAAATCATAAAGGATTTCCTGACTTACAACGGAGTCAGCACTGCGAGCGTGAACACCCTCCCGGGCAAGACTCCCCTCTCGCTGGCGTTCCTCAACGAAAATGATGACGCAGAGTATTCTTTCTACCGCGACTCCTACGACAAGCATCCTGACTTCACTTATCCTGAGCTGGAGAAAGACGATATCGTCATATTCGGTTCTTTCTATGCCCTGAACCCCAAGGTCCGCCCACAGGTCAGGAGATTCCTTGAATATGCCCGCTCACGCGAGGCTATAATCTACTACGACATCAACTTCCGGCCATCGCACAAGAAGGACCTGGGCGAATGCTGGGACAGCATTTGGGAGAATATCGGATTCGCAGACCTGCTCCGCGGCAGCCACGAAGACTTCCATACCCTCTTCGGAATCGACGACGCGGCCGTCGTATATTCGGAGAAGATCGGAGGCAAGTGCCCTCATTTCATCTGCACAAGGGGATCGGATCCCCTCGAGATATTCGATGTCGGAGGTTTCAGGAAGGAATATCCGGTAGGGAAGATCAAGACAGTCAGCACCATAGGAGCCGGCGACAGCTTCAACGCAGGCATCGCCTACGCGATAGTGAAATACGGAATCACCAGGGATATGGTCTGCAAAGGGCTGCCGGAAGAACTCTGGGACAAACTTACGGCATGCGCCCAGGCATTCTCTGCCGACTGCTGCAAGTCGATGTACAACTACATCACTCCGCAGTTCGGAGAGGATATGGCGCTATAGAGCGCCTCGATCTGGCTCTATAAAGAATAACTTGCACCAACGGACGCTTACTGCTTTGCAGCCCTGTACGGGTAAATGCGTCCTTAAGGTGCAAGTTATTCTTTTTCAGCAATCTAGTACAAGAAGCGGACCTTTTCTCCTACGCGGGTGTAATCGTCGATGCGGATGTAGTCCATACCACGCAGGCGGATCTGGCTGTCGTTGCCGCCATCTGTGAAGTCATCCCCCACGAACAGGATCTGGTCAAGCGTGTAGCCGTGCTCTGCGGCGTACCGCATGACCGCATCGTACTTGTTGTATCCTGCCGGAGTGATGTCGAATGAAGTCGATCCTCCTATGAATATGTTGCAGTCCTTGAACGCCTCCTGGACATCCTGAAGCATTGCGCGCCTTTTCACCTTGTCCGGATCGAAGACAAGCTTGTCGGCCTGTGCAGGCTTCGTCCCGAGGAGGCCGAAGGTAACCATCCCCGACTCATGATATTCAGCAGACTCACCCTTGTAGTCCGTGTAGCCGTGCTTCTTGCGCAGCGATGCAAGCGTCTTGTCATAAGCCTTCCTGTCAATCTTGGCCTTGTCCTCACGCACCATCGTGAATACCCCGTCGACCATCCGGCTCTCCTCCATACCGTAGTTGCCCAGGATGGTGATCGGATATTCATTCATCTGCCGGTAGATGCGACGGCAGTTGCCACCACCGACCATGATGACCTCATAACGCTGCCGGAGGGTGTCCAGCACAGCCTTGCTCTCAGGACTCATATTCGTCCTGTGCTGGGTAAGGGTGCCGTCCAGGTCGAAGCAGATCAACTTCTTGGACTGCTTCCAGTTGAGTTCGCGTATGGCGCTCATCAGGTTCTGCATCGCCTGAGGCTGGTCGGAAGAAACATAATCCACCTTGTGCCTCATCGCGAAATCGGCCAGGTCGTAGCTGTTGACAGGCCACAGGACGGTCTGCAAGCCAGCCTCGTGAGCCTCGTCAAGCACGTACGGGCAGTTCATCAACACGTTGTAGTTGTACGAGACCCCTGAATACCCCTTCGATAGAAGTTCGCTGACGGCATAGACCTTCTTGCTGGAAATCGGGAAGACCAGCGCACCCTTGTGCAACCGGAGTATCTCATCGCAGAGATGCTCGCTGAAAGAGATGAAGGTCACCTGGTCGTACATGTTCATCTCGTCGCACAGAGCCAGGACCTTTTCGGCAAGCCGGGTCTCCCGCTCTGGTGTCGGATGGGACTTCAGTTCCACGAACAGCATCAAGGCCACGGTGTTCTTCGCCTGGGTGAAATATTCCCTCAGGGAAGGGATCCTGTCGCCGTTCGGCAGGACGCACGACTTGACCGTGGCATAGTCCAGCTTCTGGATGTCGGAATATGGGTTTCCGGCTATCTTAGGTCCGTGGAGGATGACCAGGGAATCGTCAGTTGTGAGGTGGACGTCGAGTTCCACGCCTTCCACTCCGAGCTGCTGGGCTCCCTTGAGGCTTGTCAGGGTATTCTCGAAAGAGCCCGGATGGGCGTAATAGCCCCTGTGAGACATTATCTTGGTCTGGGCCGGCAGCAGCGACACCGCAACGAGTGCTGCCGCCAGGATGGTAATGAACTTTTTCATCATCTGCTTATTTGTCTTCTAGTTTCTTGAGATCTTCTTCCAGAGAAGCCATGCGCATCAGGAGATTGACGGACGAGAACGAGCAGTTGACCCAGAACGTACGGTTTCGGTCGCGCTTGGCATCGCGCCACTCCCAAGTCGTAGGAAGCTGCCCGTTGTTGGCGTTCTGCTGTATGGTCATATGGTCCGCCATCGCCTTGGCCTTGGCCAGCGAGAGCAAGTCTCCTGTCAATTCGTAATAGTCCAGCCAGGCGTTCGCCACATTGCAGGCGCTGGCATCCACCGGCATCTCATAATGGTACTGCTCGTGCACGCACGGAGCGTTCTTCTTCGGGAAACCGTCCTCGGTGAGGTCCGGATACGCCCAATGCACGAACTGGTCCTCGCTCAGGCGGATGAGGTCCTTCGCATCCGATAGGTTCTTATCCGTAATATCTTTTTTGTCAAGGAGATATGAGGCATATGGCGCCGCCGTGCAGTTGGTGAGGTTCTGGTAAGGCTGAAGTCCCTTGACATTTACATCCTCGAACTGGCCGGTCATGTCGAAGGTCTCTACGGCCACTTCGTCCATCCATTTCTCAGCCTTCTGCTGCGCCGGGATGAACTCCTCTATCCCATAACCACGAAGCCGCTGGAAGTACCTCAACAGAGGATGGAGCATAGCCGAAACATCGTTGACAGGCTCGGCTGTCTCGAAATCGATCTTGATCGGAAGGGAGCCGTCCTCCCTCTGGAGACGGACGTATGTGCGGGCGATCCCTACCGCCCTGTCAAGCCATTCCTTCTCGCCAGTCAAATCATAGAGGTCGAGGAAGGCATGGCCGGCGCTGGCCGCCTCCAGAGTCATAGTCTTTCCCTTGTTCCAATCGCGCTTCGAAGCCTCCAGGTCCAGGTAATATGTAGGCGGGAAGAAAGCCAGCGGATGCCCCTCCGGATGGCTCATCCTGACCAGGAAAGCCGCAGCGCTGCGGGCGACCTCGAGGGCATTCTCCCTGCGGGCAGGAAGCTCCCGGGCGATGAAACACTCGTTCCTTATGGTTGCACCGATGATCTTGCAAGGATATGTATTGTGAGGATATGCCATGTCCGGAATATCGGAACCTATCCAATTCTGGATCTCCGGCATGAGATGGACGTAGAGCGCACCCTTGATGGCCGCCTCCCGGTAATCCCTGACCGGAGCCTTGTATGGTCCCGAATATGGGTAATCCCGTACGAATTCCCTCTCGTAAGCCTTTCCAAGTACGTTTCCGCCAGCATCCAGCGCCTCTACTTCCAGCACCACATGTCCCGGACGGATATCGTTCCAGACCGGCGAAAGGTCAGCTGCAGGATCGGAGGACTCGAACGACCATTTCCCACCCTTCAATTTTTCCTTGACGGTGAATCGGTAGGCAGAGGCCCCTGCCACCGGTGCGAAATCGAATGCCGGAGCATACATGAACTTCTTGGCGAAAGCGTTCCAGCAAGGATTCCTGCCCTCCGAAGCCGGACGTACCGGCTTAAGATACTCCTGTGCAGCCTGGTCGTTCAGGCGGCGGAACAGTCCCTTGCTCCTTAGGGCCAGATCCCTGATCCTGCCTTTATCCCCGACGACGATATATCGGTCTCCTTCGACCAGAAGGGCCCGTCCGAGCTGCTTTTCCATGTTGACTCGGTTGTCCACGTTGACATCCACCAGCCTCCCGTCATGGAAAGTGGTTACGTCCTCGAATATGGTGTGGCCCACTATCATATGTTCCACTCCGAAGCGGTCCAGGATCATGTCGAGGGTGTCGGCCTGTACCGGACGATACTTCTCCTTGTCCACGACAAGTCCCCTGTACCAAATCGGACCATATGAACCATAGAGGAAACCCAGGGTGTCGGAAACAGCCTTCCTTTCCTTGTTCCTCATGAATATGACATCGCTCATCCTGCGGTTGACGGTGGCGGCTGGAATGTTCCAGCGATAGAAGTCCCCGCCGAGTCCGGCGTGGACGAAAAGGTCGCGGCCGATTATTCCTATGGTATTCCAGGAGGCGATCCAGCGCCCGAGTTCAGAAGACGGGCCGAAAAGGTCCCTGTATTCAATCCCGAGTTTCTTCGCCAGTTTCTCGTATTTCGGAGTAGCGTAACGCATATCCCCGGAAAACTCCATCGGCTCGTGGTTGCCCAGGAGCATGGTCACCCGACCTCCGGCATCCTCGGCCTCCTGCTGGAGCTTGTAGAACAACCAGTATATCTGCACCACATCGTCCCCACGGTCGAATATATCACCGATCACCACGAGCTGATCCTGCCCGTAGGACCATTTCAAATCCTTGTCAATCACCCCGTTGGCAGAAAGGAGGCTGATTACGCAGTCTAGCTTTCCGTGAGGGTCGGACATCACGAACAGACGCTCCGGCTGGCGGGTGTCCCTCCAAGCCTGCCGGACTATCGGACGCAACGAGACCTCGAAAGAAACCTTGCCGCGGTGGTCTGTCACGGTGAAAGCAGAAGGAGCCTCCGGGAGGACTTTGTCGGAAATCCTGCCGCGGGAATCCACTTGGATGACCCTGACCCCGGAATCGGTGTAAAGAATATAAGGCCCGTCGGCGGACAGGGAACCCATGGTGCTTTTGGCCGCAAGGCCAGTGCAGAACAGCAGACACAGGACAGATAGGAGTAATTTCGATCTTTTCATGCCGATTGGATATTAGCTACGCGAAGATACGAAATTCCGCCATATATGCCAATGAGGCTGGATTTCAAATGGACCTTGTTTGGACCTATGGTTTGATTCCATATTAAGTACTTTTACCGAATGAAATGCAAAGTAACCAAAATGAACAAGAAAGAGTATTCCTCGCCGAAGGTTGAGGAACATATTCTCCTGGACGTACTGATGGCCAAATACAGTTCGTCACTTGAAAATCCTGAAGAAGGTGGAGAATGGGATGATTTTGATTGAAATGATTATAAGGAAACGTCATGGGAAGAGATATCATCATAATCTTGTCGGCCTTCTTGGCCGCAGGGTGTTCCGCATTGGAGCCAATTGACATACAGAAGGATGACGCTCCTTCTAAAGTATTCCGTGTGGGACTTGGAGAAGTAGTTGACACAAGGACCTATGTGGATGGGGACCTCCACCATTACTGGAGAGAGGATGACAGGGTTTCCATATTCACATCCACGCTTAATGAACAATACAAATTCGACGGGCAGACGGGAGAGGATTCCGGAACCATCAGCAAGGTCGGTTCCGGCCAGTCCGGTACCGGAAGCGCAATCCCGTCCAATTATGCCGTCTACCCATACAATGCTTCCACGACGATCTCCTCAAGGGGTGTTGTCACCTTGACCCTTCCATCGACCCAGTCCTATGCGGAAGGGACCTTCGGACAGGGGGCAAACACGATGGTGGCGGTAACCAGGAACAGCGGAGATGATTTCCTGGCTTTCAAGAACGTGGGAGGCTATATAGTGTTGAAGCTATATGGTGGCGGGACAGTCAAGAGCATTACCATTTCCGGGAACAACGGGGAGAAAATCGCAGGGAAAGCCTCTGTCAGCATCTCGTACGGAGGCTCACCTTCAGTCACTATGGGAACTACTGCAACTGAAACCATAACCCTGGACTGTGGAAATGGAGTCACTCTCGGAGCAACCAAGGACCAGGCGACATCCTTCTGGTTCTCCGTTCCTCCTGTCACCTTCTCAAAGGGATTCACGATCACCGCAGTGAATACCAAAGGTATGACGATGACCAAGTCTTCGTCAAAGAGCCGCACTGTCACCAGGAACGTGGTCAATTCCGTTCCGGTCAAAGCGGAGTTCAAACGTCCGGTAAAACTCCCTATCGAATATGTAGCCGAGTACAACCTTGCGAACGCCAAGACTTTTTCCACAGACCACCTTACCCATGGATGGTTCATGGCCGAGAAGCAGTTCAACTACCCTTACCTGGAACAGATCAAAGTCAATGGCTACCACATCCCGACCATTTATGAATGGAACGGTGTGATTCCAGCAAGCAGCTCAAACAAGATCTCCATCGGCTCAGATGTTATCGAGCAGTTATTCACATCTGAATACAAGGTGGTCGGCGAAGTGAATTATGCGAAGCGGTTCATCGGCACCGACTACGAATCTGCCTACAGGTATGAACTCATCGGAGGCAATGTCATCATTACCGTCCGTTATCTGGGGAAAGACTCGGGGGTCAGCCTCAACACGATTGCCTCTGAGACTTGGTGGATCTCGGACGATTCTGATGACATCAGCCGTACTATCCCGGCCGCTGGTTATTACGCAACCAGTTCGACACCGACTATAACCAATGCCGGAACCAGGGCACATTATTGGTCTTCCACGGATGTCCCGTCCAGCAATCCGGCATCGCACTATGCAGCCAGCTTCACGGCCACGACAAAATATGACCAGCGGGCTGCCAACTGGTGCCGCCTGCCTGTCCGTCTCTTTGAAGATTAAGGGACCTCCCCCAGCCATATCATGTGTATAACCGGAAAGGATGGAGAGGGAGGAACCGATGCGGTATTTGGGATAATCATAAAAGCATATACTTGAAGAATAAATATAATTTGGTAATTCGGGCAATGTTTAGTACTTTAAAACGATGAATCTGCATCAGCCATGACTAATCTTATTGCCGTAACCAAAGGATCCTTCATTGCTCTATTATTACTGTTGCTGTCCTCCTGCTCGAGTGTACCGGCAGACCTGTCCGCTCCTGAAGTCTTTGAAATGAGTGAGACGGTCTCTGCTTACAGTGTGACCATGACCTGCTCGCCATCTCCGGACGGCAAAGTGGCAAGATGTGTGTTCAGGGTTTTCCAAGGTGCAACGGAAATTGCTGCCGTCGAAGGTGATCATGAAGATGGAGGTGCTTTCATTGCCTCTGCTACAGGGCTCCGCCAGAACACTGAATATTCCTGGACTGCGACACTCACTAACGGCAAGGACGAGATAACTTCCATGCCCAGGCATTTCAAGACAGAAAAGCTCCCATACGACCCTGTCCTTTGGGAGGAGATATTGCGGAACTTCGATTTGGATGGAAACGGAAACATTTCAGAATCAGAGCGATTGCAAGCGAAGGAATTCGTACTCAGCGACCTCCCCCTCTCTTCCCTTTCAGGCATCGAGGAACTTCCTTACCTTGAGAGTTTGTCCATTGGAGGGAACGGACTCAATGTCGTGGACATATCTGCACTCAAGAACTTGGAATTCCTATCCTGCGGACGAGACAACTATGAAAGGATGATATTCGACAATCCAAAGTTGTCATACATTTACATAATCGAAACCCCTCTGAAAGCACTTGACACTTCAGGACTGCCGGGACTATGCTACTTGGATTCATACAACAATCCGTTCGAGAACCTTTCATTCAAGGATAACCCTAGGATGGAACATATCATCCTCGTCGGAGCCGAGATGGAAGAACTTGACCTTTCATCAAATCCGCGATTCGACATTATCTTTGTAAGGGAGAATGAAAACCTGCGTGTGCTATGGCTACATCCCGATTGCAAGCCAA
>JAEEGJ010012803.1_pt1 | contig 20607 bp, 16 predicted proteins | sample 8958761 | NCBI WGS metagenome assembly JAEEGJ01 (sample SAMN16246546, study PRJNA631951) | gut metagenome | biome: gut microbiome; feature: rumen; material: RS-attached | host: Bos | place: Iran: Karaj | collected 2018-10
AGCTTGGCGAACTTACCGCAAGCATGAAGGACGAACTCCCGGAAGGCATCACGTTCAGCTTCGGTGGTAACGCCGACATGCAGAACGACATGCAGAAGGAATTCATGACGGCAATCGTGATGGCAATTCTCCTCACCTATATCTTGCTGATTGCTCTCCTCGAAAGCTTTGCTCAGCCGTTCATTATCATGACGACCATCCCGATGGGCGCTATTGGTGTGCTCCTCGCCCTCATCTTTACCGGCAAGGCACTCTCCATGATTGCCCTCATGGCTATCGTGATGTTGATTGGTGTGGTGGTGAACAACGCTATTCTTTTGCTCGACGAAGCAAACCGTCTGTTGCGTAGTGGAAGCATGGGCCGCCGTTCGGCAGTGTTGACCGCAGCAAAGTCCAAGTTCCAGCCGATCATGCTTGCAACGCTTGCATCCGTGATTGCACAGCTTCCGCTGGCATTTGCTCTCGGTGGTAACGTGGCCGCCATGACGCAGCCGATGGGTATCGCCTCTGTGGGTGGTTTGATTGTGTCCGCAGTGCTTACCATGTTCCTTGTGCCGACATTCTTCTGGCTCCCGAACGCTCTCTTTAGCAAGGCCAAGAAAGGCGCCAGCAAAGTCAAGGCTAAGTTCAGCAAGGCATAATTAAATTTCATTAGACAACTCCGCAAAGTCCCCCACCCGGGGGACTTTTTTTGTGCAGTGTCATCCTGAACAAAGCCCGTAAGGGCGACGTGAAGGATCCAGTTAAGCTTTGATTTTTCACAACAAGAAATTACTGGATCCTTCCCCCTTCGGTGTCAGGATGACTTTACGGCACTTTGCAAACGGTTGGTTGCAAAATTGACATGAATGTGATTTTTCGAGAATTTTGTTTGTATTTTATGGGGATGAATGCAAAAAACTTGTCCAAAAAATGGTGTCAGAAAAACGGAATTGCGGTTGTTGAACGCAACGAGTGCGTCGAGGAAAGCACCACGCCCATGAAAGTCGCCGTGCCTAATGCAAACGACGAATTCCTTCTCGAAAAAATCCGCTTTGTCACGCAGCAGCGCGTTATCCCAGAGCAGCACTCCCCTGCCGAAATCAGGCTTATGCACAGTCATGCCGAATCAATCGATGACGAAGAGCTGCTTGAACATCTCAACCATCTCGAAATTTCGCGTCACTCTTCTTGGGAATCGGAACCGATTATAAATCTCGTAGATAGCCTAATCGTCAAGGCGCTCCAGAAAAAAGCAACCGACATCCACCTTGAGCCAATGGCAGAAGCGTTCCGCGTACGTTTTCGCATTGATGGACTTTTAACGGAATACCGCACATTTCCACAATGGCTCGCCGAGCCTGTACTGATTCGCCTGAAAGTCATGGCGAATGTCGATATCACGGAGCGCCGATTGCCTCACGACGGGAGTTTCGCCTTTGAAGATTTTCGTGAAAAGGTGAACATCCGCGTCAGTACCATTCCCGTAAACAACGGCGAGAAATGCGTATTGCGATTGCTCCCCGCAAACGACTCCGCGCAAACACTTGACAGCCTTGATTTTAGCAAGTCTACGCTCCATGCAATTCGGAAAATTTTCAGCGCCCCGCAAGGGCTGTTCCTCGTTACAGGCCCCACAGGAAGCGGCAAGACGACAACGCTTTACGCCGGATTGCGAGAAATCATCCAGCGAAAGCTCAACGTCACGACCATAGAAGATCCGGTGGAATATGAACTCCGAGGAGCAAATCAAATTCCCGTCAACGAGAAATGCGGATTCACATTTGCCGTCGCATTGCGTTCCATTTTGCGCCAAGATCCGGACGTGATTCTTGTCGGAGAAATTCGCGATGCAGAGACCGCACAAATTGCATTGCAGGCCGCACAGACAGGGCATCTCGTTTTGAGCACATTGCACACGAACAGCGCAAAAGCAGCAGCATCAAGGCTACTCGATCTAGGCATACAAAAGAGCATCTTGGAAGAAGCTTTGCTTGGAGTTTTTGCGCAGCGCCTCGTAAGAAAATTAGACAAAACAATTTCTTGCGAATCCTCACCGCATTACAAAGGCAGAACCGTCGTCTGTGAATTGCTACTCCCCAATAACACTTACGCCGACGGCACCATGCAAGAAAACGCAAGAAAGCTCGTAGAATCCGGCATCACCACCGAAGAAGAAGTTAAAAGAGTGTTAGGATCATAACAAGTGAACTAATCCTTAGTTCACTTCTTCCCACCAAACCAATCGTTGATGTCTTCGCCTTCTTTCATCGACAATTTGCCAAATTGATCCACACCATCACCAAGCACAACCGTGCGGATTCCCGCCTGAGCAAAAACGGTCTGCAAATACTCCGTGCCACTGCGGCCCGCCTCATCCTTGTCCAAACAAAGCACAACGCTCTTGTTCTTGAAAAGCGGAAGCCATTCCGTCTTGAACGAACGTACCCCAGGAATTCCAATCGCCGCAATGCGTTGGCCCAAGAACGTAAGCGTATCGACCACGCCTTCGCACAGGTAAACCCAGCCAGGCTTTTCATCAAGCGCAGAAACATTATACGGGTACGGCACTGTTCCGCGCAGATTCAGTTCCTTTGGAACAACCGTGCTATCAATCGCTCGCGCCTGGAAATAGAACGAACGTCGTTTGCTATCGAGATACGGGAAAAACAGCGGATGCTTGTAATACCTCAAGTTCCCCTTTTCACTGAAAAGCCCCACGTACTTGAGGACTTCCAAATCGTAAGTTTCCTTTAGCTTGTTGTTAAGCGCACCGTAATCCGTAATCGTACGCAAAAGCATTTTATCCCAAATCGGCTTGTAGATGCGGCGACGCGCCAGGTATGATGCCGCAGGCGTCTTGTCAACAGGACTCAGCATTTTCAAGAACGAGAGGATAATCTTTTTACGTTCTTCTTCGCTCACAAGCTCCTTTGCGGGTTCTGGAGAGCTATATTCAAGAGCCGCATCACGGGTCACTGTTTTCGCAACAAGAGTCGCACTTTGAGCCGTTGACACATTCGACGCCGAAGATCCATTCGGCAGCGCAGTTGCAGATGCAGGCGCCCCGCGCAACAAAAATCCATATGTTTCCTTGAGCCAGTTCAGAGCTTCCAGGAACGAACAATTTTTCACAATCTGGACAAGTGAAATCACATCACCGCGAACGTCATCGCAAACCCAGCAACGAAAAGTTCCTCTTTCTTCAGAAAACGAAACCGAAGGCGTTCTATCGCCATGCGAATGGCGCGTCGGGAAAAAACAACGACAGCGACCACGCACCACAGGCACACCAAGCGCTGTAGCAACAGCGGTAATCGACAACGCCGCCTTAAATTGTTTCAATTCCTCTTCTGTCATGGCTCCAAGAATATATATATTTTCGTCATGATTATTCAAGAAAATGTACCGATGAGCGAGCACACGTCCTTTAAAGTAGGCGGTCCCGCACGATATTTCGTCAAAGCTGAATCCGTAAACGATATCAAAGACGCAATTGCATTTGCAAATAAACATGCGCTTCCGAGTTTCGTTATTGGCAAGGGCACGAACTTGCTCGTCTCCGACAGCGGATACAACGGAGTCATCATTCAGCTCGGTAAATTTTTCTCAGAAATTACAAACATTGGCAACGGGAAAATTTGCGCCAAAGGCGCCACACCGCTCGCCCGCCTCGCCCGCTATACGATTAACGAAGGCCTTGCAGGAATCCACAAGCTCGCCGGCATTCCCGGGAGCCTCGGCGGTGCGATTTACATGAATGCAGGCGCTTATGGTCAAGATGTTTCGCAGACTTGCATTGAAGTCGAAAGCATCGATTCCGCAGGCAATTTGCACACGCGAACTGCAGCAGATTGCGCCTTCAGCTACCGCCATAGCGTTTTCCAGGAACTCGCCGCCTCGCGCGGAAGTGCAGAAACAATCCTTTCTGCGACATTCCAGCTCACACCCGCAACAGAGCTTGGCAAGACCGCCAAAGATCTCGAAAGCGAATTGCAGGAATGCATGACAAAGCGTCGCAATTCGCAACCGCTTTCCATGCCCAATGCCGGCAGCACCTTCAAGCGTCTCGATGAAGGCGCCGCCGAAACGCCGACACAAATCGCACCAGGTTATTACATCGAACAGGCGGGTTTAAAAGGCTACCGCATAGGCGGCGCCGAAGTGAGCCGTGTGCATGCAAACTTCATCGTAAACGCAGGCGGCGCAACAGCAACAGACATCAAGACGCTTAGCGAATACGTACAAAATGCCGTTGCCCGAAAATTCAACATTCAACTTCACAGAGAAGTGATTCTGCTCGGAGAATTTTAGTATTTTATCTGCAACAGCTTAAGGTGCACTACAATGATTTGCCATAAATGCGGAAAAGAATACGAAGACGATATGCCTAAATGCCTTTGGTGCGATGCGCCCAATGAAGAAGCCGCCGCACCAGGAACTACTGAAGAATCAGGCAATCGTGTCGCTGGTTTATTTATGTGGAGTTGCATGATCTTCAACTTCACTGGCTTTGGCTACATCTATGTCAGTATTATCCAAACATTATTGCATTACAAAGAACTTCACAAAGGCAAAGTTGCACTCCGTTTTTTCATAGGAATGCTCCTTGCAAACGTGGCATTGTATTTTTTAACATTGCCCGTTATCAACGTACTGACCAAAGCTATAAACAACACACTCTTCAGCACATGTGTAGGTTTGGCCTATGCCATCGTACTAGGATTCATAGGAGCGAAACTCATCAATTTCTATGCACCAGACTACGATAAAAGCGAATACCGTAAAAAAGAACGCATCGCAATTGCCATCGCGATTATCGTTTTCATCATTACCGTAATCGTTTTAAAGAATAAGCAATAATTCGCCTACTGAACAAGTGGATCGTACTTGTTCAAGATTTTAACGATTAGCCAATAGACAAGCCCGCCAATCATACCGCCGAGCGTATCGGCAATCAAGTCATAACCACTACAATCACGACCTTCCACGAAGCTCTGGTGGTATTCGTCCGTGCAACCGTAGGCAAGCGCAATCGCCATGATTATGAGCACCTTGAGCCACGGCTTCATAGACCACTGGCCGCGCGCCCACCACATGCAAAAGCACCCCGCCAGAGTCGCATATTCGCAAGTATGCGCAAGCTTATCCCACACATGCGGCAGTCCTTCGAGTTCATAAGAGGTCATCGAAGAAATCTTGAAAATAATCGCCATACAGAGGATGGCAGGAACCTTTCTGAAAAAAGGGTACTTGTCAAATAAAGACTCAAACATGCGCGCCAATTTAGCTTTTTTAAAAGCTATTCGTTCTTGAGCAAGTGCTTTGAAACGACATTTTTATATTCTTCTTCTGCAGTCATATCATTAATACGATTGCTTTTTTTGCCATCTTCGTAATTTTCAAAGAAGCAATAAGTTTCATAAACTTTCCCTGCCTTAATCTTCTTGCCATTCACAAATGTGGCTTCAACTTCGAAATGAGCAATCCTGTTCTGTTTGAGGCGGATCGGAAATTTAAAAGAATTTGTCGTTAATTCATCGTCGCTATAAGTTTTTACGATTGCGCCTTTACGTTTCACGACAATCTTCTTGATTTGCGACAAGTCAGACCCCATCAGCCCAGCGACACTAAAACGGAGCGTTGCCGGAATGTCGCGTTCTTCAGGCAGCACATGCACTCGTTCACGACCTGAACCTTCAATGATAATCGAAGGTTTCAGTTTTTTCGGTTGGACAGTATCCTTAACCACTGTAGACTTGCGTTCATCCGCCTTCGTCAAGACCTCTGCCATCTTTGCCGAAACAAAATTCGTATGCCATGTATGGCAAATGTATTCCACTTCGCCATTACTGCAATTCACAACAAAATGCTTTGGACCAAACGCCGTAGAATCAGCCCATTCAAACGAACGTTTGTACATCCCACTTTCAGGGATCGTATCAACAACACCTTGTATAGAAACAAATGTTCCAGGAACAAACAGAGCTTCGAGCGTAACACTTGGTTTTCCTATATACTCGTTCAGCATTTTCGGCTTGAAAGCCGCCTGTGAACGCATCATAAAGTCATCAGCCTTTTTCTTGTAAAGGTCATCATATTCCAGTAACTTAGCTTCGACCTTGTCAAGGTTCAGCTTTGCAGCAGGCACTCCAAATTCAGCAGCCATTTCCGTTGCAATCGAATCAATCGCGCGAGCCAAAATTAACGAACCAGAACAGGAAAGAGAAAGAACTTTTACCCCATTTGCATTGGCAATCATGGTTTGCCCAGATTTAAGGGACGGCACCGTATCCATTTTCACTACAACATCTAAGCGACCTTCCTTGAGAGAAGATACTTCCAAGCCATCAACATTTTCAATAAAGCCGGCCGTTCCACGGACTATAGACGACACGTTTTCTGTGCGGATTTCAAATTCATCCTTGACAGCCTGTTTTTGCACATCAAATAGCAATTTCCCATAAAGGAGCGAAACGGAAATTTTTCGTTTCAGATTTTCCACATATTCTGTACCGAATGCAATTTCTGAACGCCCATCAATCTTAAGCGCAGAACCATCCGCCACAGAAATCACAACCGAGGAGCCTATTTCAGTCGCAACGGACGATTTTCCATGGATCTGCTGACCAATGCTTAACATACTGGCATCGCCACCAGCTGATTTAACGCGGACATTCCCTACAATATCGCGTATAACACCCTTAAAAAAAGAATTCTCTGGAGCTGTTTGTACAGATTCATTCTTACGAGAAGCATCAGAATCACCGCAGGCACACAAAAATACAACAACCAGGATTAATCCCAATAGTCCAGCTCGATAAATTTTTATGTGAAGGTTATGCACCATGTTTTTTAATCTAGTAATTAAAATTTCAAAAAAGAAATTTACAATCACTTTACCCCCTCGATTAAAAACAAGAATTTGCGCTCCGTCACAGTCTCACAAAAGCGCTCCAAAAGAAATATAATAAAAATTTCTAAATTTTTAGCTATGAAAGCAATTACATTGAAAGCCGGACGCGATAAGTCCGCCCTCCGTTACCACCCGTGGATTTTCAGCGGCGCCATTGATGAAGTTGTTGGCGACCCCGCACTTGGTGACGTTGTTGAAGTTTACAGCTACCACAGCGATTTTTTGGGCCTTGCCGCCTATTCCCCGAAATCCCAGATTCGCGGACGTTTCTGGACCTTCGGCACCGACGGAAAGAATGTCAAGATTGACCGCGAATTCTTTAGCGATATTTTGGACCGAGCTATAGCCTCGCGCAAGAGCCGCGGCTTCGACATTCAAGACAAGGAAAACGCATTCCGTCTCGTGAACGCCGAAAACGACGGCATCCCAGGCTGCATCATCGACAAATACGCCGACATCTACTCCGTCGAAATTCTCGCAGCAGGAGCCGAAGTCAACCGCCAGATTATCTACGAATTGCTCGCCGAAAAGACGGGTTGCCGAGGCATTTACGAGCGTTGCGATTCCGAAGTTCGCAAAAAAGAAGGGCTTCCGCTCCGCACGGGCGTTGTGTATGGCGAAGTTCCCGATGAGCCGGTAATCATCAACGAAAACGGGATTCTTTTCCCGATTGACGTGAAGAACGGACACAAAACAGGCTATTACCTCGACCAGCGCGATGCCAGACGCCGAGTAGGCGAACTCGCCCGTGGCAAGAAGATGCTCAACTGCTTCTGCTATACTGGAGGTTTTGGCCTCTACGCCCTCCGTGGCGGATGCGAAAAAGTCTACCAGGTCGATGTTTCCAAGGACGCCCTCAAGCTCGCCAAGGAAGGCATCATGCGCAACAAATTAAGCACGGCGCATGCAACGCATGTCGAAGCAGACGTGTTCCAGTACTTGCGCAAGTGCCGAGACAAGGCCGAGACGTTCGATTTCATCGTACTCGACCCGCCAAAGTTCGTCGAAAGCAAGGACAACTTGCAGAAAGGCGCCCGCGGTTACAAGGATATTAACTTGCTTGCAATGAAGCTCCTTGCTGAAGGCGGCATGCTTGCCACGTTCAGCTGTTCCGGCCTCATGGAAATGGACCTGTTCCAGAAGATTATCGCCGACGCCGCAGCCGACGCCCACCGTCGTGTGCAGATTATCGAGCGTTTTGGACAGCCCGCCGACCATCCCGTAAACACAGCCTTCCCCGAAGGGCAATACCTCAAGGGCCTCCTGGTTCAGGTTGTGTAAAAAGAGCGTAAAAGCTTTCAAAAAACTTACTACACAGGTGACAAAGCCTGTGTAGTTTTTTTATAATTTTGCAAGAAGCAAAAAGGTATATGTGGACGGTTTTATAGAGGTTAAAAATGTATTTAGTCACTTACGACATCGGTAATTCCTTTATAAAAGCAACGCTCACAAAAATTGCTAATTCGATTGAATTCGTAGGAGCAACCGTAGTCAGCACTCACAGCACTTCGACCTTAGGCGGCAAGGGTGTTGAACAGAGTACCGAACAGTGGTGGGATTCCATCTGCCGAAGCACAAAGGAGCTTCTCAAAAATTACGGCATTGCAAGCAACCAAATCAAGGGGATCAGCTTTTGTTCACAAATGAACGGGACGGTTCTAGTCGATGAAAACGGCACACCAGTCCGCCCAGCAATGACGTTCCTCGACAGGCGCGCCGACCAGGAATTTAAGAACTACTTCAACCACGGGTTGCGCTTCCACGGCTTGAACATTTTTAAGCTCATCAAGGCCATGCGCCATACGAGCATGGTTCCAGTCGGAGGCTACAGCCCCGTATGGAAGTACAAGTGGGTACAAAATAACGAACCCGAAAACTTCGCCAAGGTCGATAAGTTCCTGGATGTCGGCGACTACCTCCTATACAAGACCACTGGTCGATTTGTACGCACCGAAGACTCCGCATTCTGCACGGCACTTAACGATTGCCGCAAAGGTCATTCAGGCTGGAGCCATACGATGGCGAAGGCTTACGGCATCAACGAAAAGCATTTGCCCGAAATCGTGCAGAGCACCGACATCGTCGGCCATGTTACACCTACAGCAGCCGAACAGATGGGATTGGAAAAAGATACCCCGGTCATCGCAGGTGGCGGAGACGTTGCCATGGTCGCAATTGGCTGCGGCAACACGCAAAGTAATCTTACGGGCATCTACTGCGGAACTTCTGGTTCCGTATGCACCGTCGTCGATCACATCATCCAGTTTGCAGACATCATGATGATCGCTGTCAAAGGTCCGAATCCCGCACAAAAATATTTGTACGGCGAACTGGAAACAGCGGGTAAATGTTTTGCCTGGGCGCGCGAACTCATCGGAAAGCTCGACAATTCCCAATACAGCTACGAAGAATGCGCATCGCTTATTTCTAAGGCAAAACCGGGTTCTCACGGACTTCTGTTCACGCCATTCATGAATGGTTGCAAGACTCCGTTTGAAGATGGCGAAATCCGCAGTTCGCTTTCGGGCATTGAACTGGAAACAACTCGTGGGGACTTACTCCGCGCCGTCATCGAAGGTATTTGCTTCCATTTCCGCTGGCTCTTGGAATGCCAAGCCAAGAAGTGCAAAATATCGGATACGATCCGCTTTGCAGGCGGCCTTGCAAGAATCAACATCGTAAACCAGATTCTTGCAGACGTGACCGGGCATACCATTGAAACGGTCAAGCATCCACAATACGTAGGAGCACTCGGCGCAGCTGTAGTCGCCGCCATCGGCCTTGGCCAGATGAAATTCGAAGACATCCATAACTATATCGAAGTCACGAACACATACACACCAGACTCCGAGAATCACGAGATATACAACAGGCTCTATAAGATGTTCCTGGAAAAAGTGAAGAGCGATCGAAAACTTGTCGGCAGACACAAATAGCAGAACACAATGCTTAAAAAAGGCGATGCCCTCCCGGAACGGAGTCCGGGATGTCAAAGGTGGCGGGCACGACATCATAAAGTTAATGCCGGGACAAGCCCGGCATGACATTGTAGAAAGCTGCCACTAGCAACTAATAACTAATGGCCATTGACTAACGACCACTTAACGTTTGTTACGCGGAAGTTCGCTGGCGTGTTTTTCAAGCCACACGGCGTCTTCGAGAGCCCGTTCAGCTTCGGCAGCCCAGTCCGAATCAGGATATCCACGAAGAACTTCACGGTAGCGCGTTACAGCACTATGGAAGTCGCGCATTTCGCGGTAGATGTTCCCCATCTGGAGCATGGCAAAATAGCGTTCATCCGGAGTGATTTCATTTTCAAGCAAAGCCTTGTACATCTGGAGTGCGGCCTCGTTATAGCCATCCGCAAACAAGGCATTGGCATTGGCAATAGAATTCGTTGCCGTCGAAGCGACATCTTCCTTTTGCGGAGCAGCTTCAACAGACTTCGGCTTGTCGTTCCCGCTCTTCTTGGCATCCTTCAAGGCTTTAGCTTCGGCTTCTTGCATAGCCTTTTCTTCGGCGGCGGCGTTCACGACAGCGTTGATTTCAGCCATGCGGTCTTCGGCGGCCTTGCGGAACTTAGCATCCGGAGCGGCCTTTTTCAAGTAAGCGGCTAGATACTTCTTTTCCTGTTCCGTGCGCTTGCTCTTCTGGTTGATCTTTGCCAAATAGTAGTTTGCATCGTTACCGCGTTCCTTGTACGAAAGTCCCTTCTTCAGGTTGAACTCGGCCTTGTCGTATTCTCCCATCTCATAACGGGTTAAGCCAGCATAGAAATAAGCACCGGCATCGCCAGGCTTCTTCGAGAGAACAGCTCTCCAGAGTGGAGCGGCTTCAGCATAGCGACCTTCGGCAAGCAATGCCTTGCCCTTTTCAAACGGATCTTCAGAAGCAGCCGTTGCAGGCGACGGTTCGACCTTCGGAGCTTCAACCTTTGCAGGAGCGGCGGGCTTAGCTGGTTCAGCTTTAGCAACAGGCGCCGGCTGGGCGGCCTTTGCAGGTTCAGCCTTAGCTTCGGCCTTCGGCACACTTGCAGCAGGAGCAGCCTTAGCGCCCTTGATTTTAGCGCGTTCAGCGTCAGCCTTGGCCTGCTGGCCCATGGCTTCGTAAGCCTTTGCGGCACCTTCGTACGCTTCGGTCAAGCTAGGATCATAACCATAAGCGAGGCGGAAGTTTGCAACAGCGCCCTTATAGTCCTTCATCTTCATGCGAACCTTGCCTGCCGCCATGTAGGCTTCAGTATTCTTCTTATTTTCAGCCAACATGGCTCGGTATTCCCCAAGAGCCTTGTCATATTGACCCTTGGCCTCAAAGCGGGCACCCTGTTCAATACGGGGGTCCACAGCCCAAGTTTGAGACATTCCAACCAACAACGCAAGTGCGATAAAAGACAATTTCTTGTTCATAGTAAAAAATTTAGTAAAAACCATTGACTTTATGACACAGATTGACGATATTACAAGCAGAGACGCGGATAATTTTAATTATCTGCAAAGGAGAAAAAATGAAAATCACTGAAGTTGTCGATAAATATAAACCAGACGAACAAGAGCTCATCATCGAAGCTTATGAACGTGAGGGGGGCGACACCGACGATGTAGATCTCATCCTCCTTGACCGCATCTGCGCACGACTTGGACTTGGCCTTGACAACGAAGACCTAGACAACGACGACATCGCCGAAGAAATCAATTTTGACGAATACGGGAGCCATTTCGGAGACGTTTCAGAAAGCGAAGACGAACTGTAAATTCATATAGTGACATTTAATGACACACTCTTTATCTATTTTATAAACAGTTAAAGATAATCATTAAAGGTCGCACATGTTCAACATCCACTTTTCCTTCAGCCCGAGCAAAATATTTCTTCTTTCATTAACGGTAATCGTCTTCGGGCTTTTCGTTTACCTTTCGGGGAGCTATGCCTCTGCGACAGTATTTTCCATACTGTACGCATTTTTTGCAGTTGCCGATTAATCCGCGACGCAGCGGACATAGAGTCCCTTGTAAACGCTGGCGTCGGTACGTTCAATATCCTTGTCCGCACGGTTAAATTCCCAAGAGCGGGCGGTATTCGCTTGAACCGAGGTTTTAGACCAGTAATGTCCAGAATTCATCCCGTCGCAGAAATTATCCCAGTCCTGACAGCCGCCCTGCCCTAAATTATCCCAATCGAGCGTGGCACGGTCTTTCTGGAAATCACGCCATTCGCCGTCATCCGGCAAGTGCCATCCCGAAGGGCAAGCCTTGAGCGCGTCATCGTAAGTGTAATAGCGTCCAAACTTTTCGCAATAGGTTTTATCTTCCACATAGCACTGTTTTTCAGAAGTTACGCTAAATGCGAGATTTTTCATCATCCAGATTTTGCCGCCACGGACATCGACCTTGTACTTTTTATTGTCGCGCTTGTCCGTAAAAATCATATCCTTCGGAGAGATATTCTTTTCAGCAAACTGGTCTCGCGCAAAAACGCAACGGATCTGGATGGCATCAGCTTCTTCGATATCCACGTACTTCGTTGTTCCACGCTTGGTTTCAAGCCTTATGGCGTGATTGGCAGGACCACGGACCGCAAAATAGGCAAAGCCTTTTCTGGCATTCACCACTTCATCAAATTCAAACTTATAAAAGCCGAGCGCAGAATGTCCAACAAAATCATTCATGCTCTGGACTTTATCCGGACCGGAGAATTTTTCTTCAATCAATTCATCCCAGTCTGTTTCATCCGGGAGCTGCGTTCCTTCCGGGCATGATGCTTGCCAGCTATCGCTGCGATAAAAAGGAATCCCGTTTTCGTCAGTAAAGTAAGAGGTTTTGCTGTACTTGAGACTTTGTTTGAACCAGTTTAGAGAACCTGAAGGAATTCCGCGATAAACACGCCCATCCCTGTAATCTTTAAATTCGGCTGCATAATTATGGCTGACCACAGACACGGTCAAAATAGCAACGGCACACAAACGATGCCACACCTCATCCAACATCAAAAACCTCTTCTAGCAAAAAGACTTACGAAGTAAGCCTACACAATATATATACGCTTTTTCAAAAAAAATGCTATAAAAAATTGTCAAAAGTAAAAAATAGCGCCGATATTGCCCGGAATTGCCCAAAAAGAAATTTTCTTTTTACAAATTTCATGCAATTTAAGCACACCAAAGCTTACGCCCGTTCCCACTAGCGCCCCAACTACAACATCAGTAGGATAATGTTTGCCCGCGACAACGCGCAAAGCGCCAACAGCCCCGGCAATCATCAATGACGATGCCCACACGAGACCTCTGTACTGTGAATTCGGATAAATTTCCGAGAACCACTCCCCTGTGAACACGGCTACCGTGAACGCCGCCGATGCATGCCCAGAATAGAACGAGCCGTAAGCTTCCCCACGTGCGGACTCCGCCTTTTTGCGGCCTTCACCACGTTCAGCATAAATGTAAGGGCGTGGCCATAACTGCGTCGAACGCACCAGCTGGTTCAAGGCGTTCTGCAAGGCAATCGCTTCCACAAACATGAGCGTGAAGGTTCCAAAGTCATGACCATCGGCATCGCCCTTGTACCAGGAATAACCAGCCAATGCAAGAGGAGCTACAGCCAAGGCTCCCGAATAATGGCTCACGGTCGTCGCCCATCCGCTGTAACGCCCCGCAAAAGGGCGATCCCACGGCAAAAGCTCCGATTTAGGCTTCAGATTGCTCGAAGAAATGCGCGACATCCCGTAGTACTGATAAACTCCCAGCACCGAAGTCATGACAATTCCGAGCGTGAGCGGAACATCCAAGCGGACCGAGACTTCATAGTGGCGAGCGCTTAACGCCATTCCAGATGCGCCGAGCACGTTTCGAGATGCGCCGGATGCAATTTCAGATGCGCCGGGCGTACCAAAAGCAAGCGTTGCCGAGCACAGCACCGCAAAAAGCACTCGAAATAAGCTTTTAAATCGCCCAGAAAACATCAAAGTCCATCTAAAAATTTATATTCACAGACACAAACATACAAAAGTATTGGCGGACCACGTGACAAATTCGAATTTAAACCAGAATCGAGAACCGATCATCCCGAACATGGAACTTTTTGGAGCCATTTCCGACGAAATGCGCCTCAAGATATTGCTCCTACTGGACCAGTCCGAATTTACAGTCAACGAAATCAAGGACATTCTGGACATCCACCAGAGTAACGCAAGCCGCCACTTGGCAAAGCTTTCGCAATGCGGGCTCGTGAAAGACCGCCGCGATGGCATCAAGGCTTATTACCGCCTGAGCGAAGAACTTTACATGAGCAGCCGCCTGTTGCAGATCATCCGCGAAGCCTACGATGAACTGCAAGACAAGGATATTCTCAAGTGTCGCGCCGCACAAGCGCTCGAAGAACGCACCGACAAGACCAAGGGACAAATCCACAAGCTCGACCAAGCCGGTGGTAGCCTCAAGGCGCAAATCAGCCTGTTCAGCAAGCTCATGGTGCCGTTTGAAAACGCCGTGGACATCGGATGCGGCGAAGGTGGAGACCTCTCGCTCATGCTCGCGAGCCGCTGCAAGAACGTGACCGCCCTCGACTACGATCCGAAAATCATCAGCGGACTCCAGCAGATTTTGCACCAGAAGGGCATCGAAAACGTGACGCCGAAAGTCGCGGACATGACGCAGACGGGCCTCCCGTCCAACTACGCGGACCTCGTCCTCATGAGCCAGGTGTTGCACCATGCGACCGACCCGCGCCTCGCCCTCAAGGAAGCGACCCGCATCCTGAAACCGGGTGGAATGCTTGCGCTTCTGGACCTCGCCCAGCACAAGGAAGAATCGTTCCGCACGACCCACGGCCACATTTGGCTTGGCTTTGAACGCAGCCAGCTCGAATTCTTTGTGAAGGAACTCAACTGCAAGGTCGTCGAAAGCGAAATCATCCCGAGCGAAAACGAAGTCGACAAAAAGCTCCCTGTGATTTGCATGATCATTACTAAGGAGTAGGAAGTAGGCGGTAGGAAGTAGGAAGTGGTTAGTTGGCAGAGCTAACTTCTAAAAAACACTTGACCGTTTCGGGAAAATCAAATATTTTTATAAAAAAATCTCAAGGAGAAACTCATGGGCAAACTGATCAAATATACCGTATTCATTGCCATCTGCATCATTTCTGCATTCGGCATCTACAGCCTCGTCAAGACGGCTAAGACCGACGAAAACACGCTCGAATAATTACGATCGCAAATTCGTTCAAAAGCAAACAATTTAACAAACCGTAGCGGGCAACCTCTGCGGTATTTTTATATTTCCTTATATGAATTTTCTCAACAAGAAACCTGCATTCTTTGTGGCTATGGCCACAGTTTTCTTTGCGATTTTGCTGTTCGTCTTCCGCGATTTCGCATTCGATTCCAGTCAACTCATGCTCAACAGCGACCAGCTGAACGGCATCGGCAGCCGCATTTTGCGCACATTCGACGTCATCCTCACGGAATGGGACGATAGCCGCCTTGGCGGTGTCCCGACGATTGACGCGCTCTTTGCCGATGCTTACCACCCGCTCGTGTGGACGCAGTTCATCATGGATCCGGCACGTGCCGTCGGTTTCAAGTTCATCTTGACCGTGTGGGTCGCCTTCATGAGTGCGATGCTCCTCGCCTGGAACTTGACCGGCAACAAGTGGTGGGGTTCGCTTCTCGGATTCCTCTACGCATTTTCGCCAGAATACTTCACTTACATTTATGGCGGTCACGACGGAAAGATGATGGTCTTTGCGATTGCCCCGCTCGCTCTCCTTGCCATCCGCAAGATCGTCCGCGAAGGAAGCCTACCCTACCTTATCGTCTTTGCCCTGAGCATCACATGGATGATTCTCGGAAGCCACTTGCAGCTCACGTATCTCTTCTTGTGGGGTGCAGGTCTTTACACGCTCTACGAAGCCGCATTCCATTGCAACACGTTTGCAACACGCGGTAAACGCGTCGGGCTTGCAGCCGCAGCACTCGCCTTTGGCCTTGCCCTCAGCTGTTTCCAGATTGTACCGCCCTACCTCTACACCACAACGCAGTCCGTTCGCGGTGAAGGCGAACATACCAATTACGGTCACGCCGTGAGCTGGTCCTTCCACCAGGAAGAAATGGCACAGATGCTCATTCCGGGATTTATCGGCGTCGATGTCTACGAACAGGATGAAAAGTCCAATTCGTTCAAGGGCAGCTCCTTTGTCGATGTGACGATGGACGAATACCGCAAGATGGCCGAAGCCGGCAGCCAGGGAAGCCCGTTCTACTGGGGCCACAACAGCTTTAAGCTTGACCATAACAACGCAGGCGCTCTCCTCACATTCCTCGGATTCCTCTGCCTGTTCCTCCCGGGCAAGCGCCGCTGGGCAAGCTTCTGGGGACTCGGCGCCGTCGTCGCCTTGAGCTACGGCATGGGCGACCATTCCCCGCTCTTCAAGCTCTGGTACAATATTCTGCCGGGCGTCAAGAACTTCCGCGCACCAGGCATGGCTCTCTTCTGGCTCCCGCTATTGCTCGTGATGATGGCAGGCCCAGTGCTTCGCGCCGTTAGCGATCCGAACGAAAATACGACCAAGAACCGTCGTGCACTCCTGCACGGAACCGCTATGTTCGTCATCCTGCTATTGCTCGTCGTGATAGCACGTTTCGACTGGACTCTCTTTATCAGCCCGTTCGGATTTGTCGTCTGCCTTATCTACGCAGCCGCATGCCTCGGCGTGATGAGCCTCGATGACCAGGGCAAGGAAATCAACGTCAAGAATTTTGTGGAAGCATTCAAGGCGAAACTTCCGGGAACATCAAGAGGCGTCCAGGCAGCCGTCGTTATCGGATTTGCAGTCATCGGCATTTTCCTCATGAGCGGTCAGAAACTCCTGAACGACCCCGTTACGGCCCCATACTTCAAGCCACTGAATGAAGTCGTGATGAACATGACCGCCTCTAAGATCATTCCGAGCTTCATCCTGATTCTAGTCGTCATCGGCACAAGCCTCGCCGTTTTCAAGTGGAAAGGGAGCACACCAGCCAAGGTCGGCATCCTCGCACTTGTCGCAGGCATCGAACTTGTGACCATCAACGGAGCATTCATCCAGAATGTTCCCGCTAAAGAATACTTGCAGCCAAATAACGGCGTTGTTGCTGCGCTTAAGGCTCCATACAAAGCTGATCCGATCAACCAGCCGCGCGTTCTCTCGCTCTCCCGCAGCAAGGCCCTCAGCGGCAACATTTTTCCGCAGTACCACATGCGCAATGCGGACGGTTTCCACGACAACGAACTTGCAAGCTACCGCGAATTCCGTGGCGGACAAGGCAATTCGAACTACCTCCTGAACATCAACGATCAAAACGCACCGCACCCGTTCCTCGACTTGATGAACATCAACGCCATCATATTCGACACGCAGCGCGGCACGACCTACATGCCGATCCCAACCGCCATGGGCGAAGCCTACATCTACGGCGAATCGACCACGATGGAAGATTCCAAGGCTATCGACGCGCTCAAGAACGGATTTGAATACCGCGAAAAAGTAATCCTCTCCGAAGAACCGCAAAACAAGGGTGAAGGCGGTGTAGCACAAGGCAAGGCAAAGCTTGCCGCAAGCCCGAAGATGGATACGCAAGTGTTCCAAGTTGAAAGCGATCGCGCAGGTTTCATGGTCGTCGCAGGCAACTACCACCCCTACTGGAAAGCGACCGTCAACGGCAAGGAAGTCAAGGTCTACAAGGCATTCGGGAACCTCCGCGCTGTCGAAATTCCAAAGGGCAAGTCCGAAGTCCGCATGGAATACCGCAGTAAGCCGTTCCACGCCTGCCTTAAGGTCAGCTTGCTTGCAGCAATACTTCTCATCGCCTTCGGCGTGTTCGTCTTCGTAAAGAACCGCAATACGATTCAAGCGAAGTAGCTAAATGCAATTTTCAAACGCATAAAGCCCACCATCCGGTGGGCTTTTGCTATTAGAAGACCTGAACAGCAACAAAGTCTTTCAGCTAGAGTTCGCGATGTTCACCATCGGCGAAAAATAACTTAGAACGTTGCACGCAACGAACGCATTCCAAGCGGAGTCTTGATTCGAACAATAAAGCGGCCCGCAGGAACACCTTCGAGATAGAAGACATTTCCAGATTGCATCTGCTGCACCGAGACATGCTTACCATTGTAAGAGCACAGTTCCACTTGTTCACGGCCAGAAAGTTTCAAGCCGGGAACTTCAAGGATTGCACGGCCAGAACCCAAATTCTGCAAGCGCATTTTAGGAGCCTGTGCAACATTCTTAAGGGAAACCCGGTTATCAAAGCCTTCAGGAACAGTTCCCTCGTTAGAACTTGTTTTGGCATTAAGATTTGTACCCGTAGACACTAACGCAAGCGGAGCGACAAAAAGGACCTTGTTATCAGTAGCACCTTCGATCAAGATGTTCCCTTTATTTACGCAACTGTCCAGATTCACAGTTTCAAGCACATCGGTCAACCCGATAAGGCCCGAGATCCACCCCTTGACAACAGCATTGTTATTGACAGTAATATCGCCCGCATTTACAGACTTGAACAAGTCCAGGCTTGCAGCACCTGGGCGAACAAAACCGACAATACCACCGACTTTGGGGCTTACCGCGTTATCAATGATAATTTTTCCGTTGTTCTCCATGCGGCTCGCCTGCTTGACTTCCCAAATGCCAGCGATACCGCCAATCTGAACATTTTCTTGCTTTTCTTTGCCGTGATAAACGACATCGCCATTATTGATGCAGCTGTCGAGAACCGTATTGGTATTTCCCGAAACATAGCCATAAAGCCCACCGACCGCGGCATACGAAGCTGACACCTCGACTTTACCGTAATTAACGTTTCCGACTATATTTTTTTCAGAAGGGAGTGACGGGTTCACGCCCACAAGGCCACCGACAAAAGCATATTGCGCAGGGACACTGACTGTAACATTACCCTTGTTCACGTTATCCTTGAAGGTATAGGGCGCAATAATTTCGCCAACAATGCCACCCACCTGAGAATAACCGTTCCCCTCGACAGTAATGTCAGCCTCGTTCACATTGCGTTCGAGTGCCCCCGGATCTACAAGCACACCCATGATGCCACCAACAGCAAGCTGTTTCACAGAAGAAACACTGATGGAACCCTTCACTGTATTATCATAGAAGCCAACCCAATCCGCAACAGTATTGCCCATCAAGCCGCCAAACTGGAGGTCGGCATTCTCGTCTTTAATGGATTCGAATTTCAGATTGACAACATTGTTCCGCAAGACGACCTTGCCCGTCACCACCTGGGAAACAAGCGTTCCTGCAATTCCCGACGTGCGGATGTAGGCATTTTCGAAAACGACATTGTTGAAATAGAGCGTATCGTTGCCGTTGTTGAACACCGGCCCAAAGAATCCCGTATTCCCGACCCTACCCAGCGAGTCGTCCATATACAAGTTCGAAATCTTGTGGTTTGCGCCATCGAAGCTCCCTTCGAAAGGACCTATCGGCTTCCAGTTGCCGACATCGCGACCGCAAACCGTACTCAAGTCCAAATCTTCAGTCAGCTTGAAATGCAAGCCCTCGCCACCGTTTTTCAACTTGACGCCCTTATACATACCGCTATCCAAAACGGCATTGCGGAACTGAAGAAGTTCCTGAACGGAACTGATGGTGAGCGGATCGTCCTTTGTTCCCTGATCTGCGGCAAAACTACCGACAGCAAGAGCCAAAACCCCAAACATTGAAAATAATTTCATTATTTTCTCCTTATTATCTTGTCTTTAATATACAAAAAAAAATCCCGCCAGGGGTTACCTGACGAGATTTTAAAACGTTCAAAGCTATGAACTGCGGTATCTACTTCCCCGCTAAGTATAAACGAGTGAGACGATCCGCGAAAGTCGTATAATCAAGATTAGACAACTTTCGTCCCGCAAGTTTAATCAAGCAGAACAAGGCGTGGATGCGCATAGCGTACTAACGAGACCGTTCGGCTCTACAGCAAATAGGTACCTACGACATCGCCTCACTCCCACCTAAAGGTGGCCATGTACACTAAGGCCTAAAGGCCAAGTGTCCAAAGGTCGCAAAAACCCCGAGCTTTCGCTTCGGGGTTTATTGCTCACAAATTTTTGCGAATATTTTTCAATCCGCGAAAGTCGTATAAGCGAGCTTAGACAACTTTCATCTCGCTAAGTATAATCAAGCAAGACAAGGCGCGAGCCCCCGTAGCACCACTCTTTATCCCGCTAAGTGGAACCGAGCAAGACAAAGAACGATTTGGCGTAGCGTACTAAAACGTACGTGAGCCAAATCGTGATGCCGTATTGCGAAGGTTACACGACGCGGGTCATGCCGGACATGCGGTCGCGGAGCCAGGCACCGATTTCTTCAACCGGATGCTGACGGATGTTCTTGTTCACCTTGATGAGTTCTTCGTTATCGACAGCGTTGGTGTTACCTTCGTTGAAGATATCGCCAATGTCGCCCTTCTTGACTTCGTTCTTCATGAAGTCTGCGAGGAGAGGAACGCACTTGTTAGCAAACAGGTAGCAGCCGTATTCTGCGGTATCGCTGATGACGCGGTTCATTTCGAACAGCTTCTTACGAGCGATGAGGTTTGCAATGAGCGGTGTTTCGTGGAGGGATTCGTAGTAAGCGCTCATCGGCTTGATGCCCACAGAGCACATGGTTTCGAATGCGAGTTCCACACCGGCCTTGATCATAGCGGTCATGAGAACGCCA
>JAEEGJ010012805.1_pt1 | contig 20604 bp, 16 predicted proteins | sample 8958761 | NCBI WGS metagenome assembly JAEEGJ01 (sample SAMN16246546, study PRJNA631951) | gut metagenome | biome: gut microbiome; feature: rumen; material: RS-attached | host: Bos | place: Iran: Karaj | collected 2018-10
GACGGGAAGGCTTACCGGCATCGTTGCCGCGGTATTCCTGCATTTCGTCGCGAGTCAAATCTTCGACGTAAGCCTTGCCCATTTCAATCATCTTTTCGGCAAAGGCATAAATCTGGTCGTAGTAGTCACTAGCAAAGAATTCTTCTTTCCATTCAAAGCCGAGCCACTTCACGTCTTCGCGGATGGAATCCACGTATTCCACATCTTCCTTGGTGGGGTTCGTGTCATCAAAGCGGAGATTCGTAAAGCCACCGAACTTCTTGGCGGTGCCGAAGTTCAAGCAGATGGACTTGGCATGTCCGATGTGAATGTAGCCGTTCGGTTCGGGAGGGAAACGCGTAAGCACGTGATCGCGCTTGCCCGTCTGGAGGTCGTTAACGATAATGTCCTGAATAAAATTCGAAGATTCGGGGATTTCCATATTTCAATCCTTTGATTTTTACGGGGGATAATTTAGAAAATAGACGAGAGACTAGAGACTAGAGACGAGAGGAAATAGTGGCAATATAAGGTTATAGAGGCATGTTTTTTAAGAATACTCCACCATCAGCATTCAGCTTGCGATTCCATATAAAAAATGTATATTGGAATAGAAACAAATCAACAAATGGAGTTCTTATGGAATCCACACTGAATCCAACGCAATTACATCTATTAAAGATGTTCTCCTTTGCCAAAGATTCAAAGGCTTTGGCAGAAATCCGTACAGCATTGATGGAAATTTTCGCCAAACGCGTCGAGGACGATATGGATGCCTTGTGGGAATCTGGCGATTGGAACAATCAAAAAAACGAGAACGTACTAAAAGAACACCTCCGTACTCCCTATAAAGCAAAATGAGAATAGTTCTCGATACAAATTGCCTGCTAGCTTCCCTATCTAGAAGGGGCGCGTACTTCAATGTATGGAAAGGTTTGCAGCAGGGTAAATACACTCTTTGCGTGTCAAACGAGATACTCGAAGAGTATGAAGAGATTCTTACTCAAAGTACGAATTCCGTAATTGCGTCTAATGTTGTTCAGACACTGTTAAACGCTCCAACAGTCGAACTTATAGAACCATTTTATCGTTTTAACCTGATAACGAACGATCCTGATGACAATAAGTTCGTTGATTGCGCAATCGCCGGCAACGCAACATACATCGTATCCAACGATTCGCATTTCGATGTTTTGAAGCAAATTGATTTCCCAAAACTTGTAGTAAAAAGAATTCAGGAATTTTCAACAATACTAGAACAAGAAAATCTTTTATGAAAATGATAAAATCCTTTTTTAAGCGTTATGGATGGGTAATATGCCTATTTCTCTTTTGCTATGCCATTTATAATAAGTTCATCTACAACGAAGAAATTCATTACGATAATGGACAAAAATATATCACCAAACATTATTTTACCAAACATGAAATACTTTTGTATCACCCCAAAAAAGATGTTATTATAACGAGAGCCGTATTCAATCAAGGATTTTTTGATAGTGACGCAAGAATAAGGGATCACTTGTATCTAGACACGATTCAAAAGTTTGATTCAAACGGTGTTATACAAACCGAAGAAGCATGCAATCTTTTGAAGTTAGACACTATACATCACAATTATTCTCTATACAAATGTCAAAAAAACATATATAAAAATGGTAGTTTAAGTCTTGCAGATTTTGAAGAATATACTATAAGAAATTCCAGTAAAGGAACAACAACCAAACTCATTTCCAAACAACAAAATGGTTTTAAAGACTACGAGAATGGTAATTGCAGCAAATATTCTTTTTACAACAGCAGAGGGAATCTTGAAGTTGAAGTGTTCGCTCCATTTTCTAGCGATGACGAAAATGAAATTGTAGAAAAAAGGCTTTATATTGACGGAGAATACATCAAAACCAAATGTTTTGTTCCTTATTCAAAAGTTCGTGGCAATGTTATTCATAAACAATATTGTTTAGATAATCGCGAATATAAAGAAAAAGAATTTATTGATAAAGAAAAGACTTGTTTCGACAAATAAAAATATTTATTTCAATAAATTTTAATTAAATAACAAGGAATCACATAAATGGAAAAGGTTTCTTCAGTTAAAGAATATATTGAGCACATAGAACAAATCCGAGAACAAAATAAACTAGGATATTCGCTAGTCTTTCGTGGTCAAGGAAATTCTTCTTGGGAGATTAAATCTTCTTTAGAAAGAGATTTGGAAAAAACTAGGATAAAGAGCGACTTTTTCTTTTTAAAAGACTATTATAGGCATATAGATAATCTAAAACCCGAGATAAATTCTACAGGGCATCATTTTCAAAGAAACTTTAATGAAAAGAATTTCTATTTAAATTTTCCAGATCACCGCAAAATAACTTTTCACGATTTGCCTGATATTGAATACATGTCGTATTTACGGCACCATGGCTTTCCTACTCCTTTAATTGATGTCACCCAGTCTGAATATATCGCGCTTTTCTTTGCTTGCGAAGACTTGAACGAGAAAAAAAATGCCAAAGTCTTTGTTTTTCGAGAAGATTTTGGTAACGCAGGAGTATCAGGAAGGCCCGAGTTACATAAAATCGGACATTATTTTGAGTCTGATCGTCGCCATATCGCACAACAATCAGAGTATCTTTTAGCACTTCAATTTGAAAGAGTAAAAGATCATTACGAATGGGCTTTTATTCCATTTTCTTCTTTTAAAGAATGGAACAATAGCACTTATATGGAAGAACATTGCGATGAAGATGATGTAGAATCACAATCTTATTTTGAAATTGAAATTGACGGTTGTGCCAAAAAACAAATTTTAGCAGAATTGTATAAAATGAATATAAATCATTATACACTTTATCTTGATGAAGATTCCCTAATCAAAAAGTTGAAATACGAATTTTTGAAGAACATGAAAAAAGATTAAAGTTTCTAACTTTAGCTTTAGAATGGCAAATTTCGGATATAGCTTTTTATTGGTTCTGGCGGCATTCCTTTGGGGATCCACCTTTGTCGCACAAATCGAAGGGAACGACATTGGTCCGTTCGCTTTTGTGTGCATGCGTAATTTCATTGCGACCGGAGTCCTTTTCGCATTCGCCAACATTTTAGATAAACTAGGTAAAAATCCAAGGCGCCCCAAGAACAAGGAAGGTCGCCGCAAGCTCTGGAAAGCAGGTTTATTCTGCGGGCTGACGCTTTTCTTTGCGATGAACTTGCAGCAAACAGGGCTTTACCTTGGCTGTTCTGCCGGAAAGGCGGGATTCCTCACGACATGCTATATCATATTCGTTCCGATTCTGAGCCTGTTTTTCGGCAAAAAAATTTCTCCCAAAATTTGGCTTTGCGTCGCCATTACGGTCGTGGGGCTTTACCTGCTCTGCATCAAGGGCGATTTTTCGATCGAAATTTCCGATACGATTTTGCTCTTGTGCGCGCTCGCTTTTGCAAGCCACATCATGGTCATCGACAGGTTCGGCACGCACGTTGACAATATAAGGCTTTCAGCCATCCAGTTTCTCGTAGTCGCAACGCTTTCGATTTTCCCGATGTTCTTTGTCGACTTGAAAGGGAGTTTCGCGGGTTTTGGTAACATTGCCGATGTTTATTCGCATTTCAAGCCGTGGATTCCGCTTTTGTATGCCGCCATTCTTTCGAGCTGTGTAGCGTTCACATTGCAAATTATCGCCCAAAATAAAATTAGGCCCACCCTAGCATCGCTATTGATGAGCCTTGAATCTGTATTTTCCGTTATTTCTGGATGGGCTGTTCTGGGAGAACGTTTCACAATTCAAGAAGGAATCGGTTGCGTTTTAATGTTTACCGCAGTCATCCTCGCCCAAATCGAGAAACGGTGAATGGCGAACCGAGAGCCATGAGTGTTGAGTAAATAGAACCAATGGCTCGATTATATATCTCTCGTCTCTCGTCTCTAATCTCTCGTCTAGCCAATTATCTATATTATCTGCGGGGTGCCGTACCCATCGTCGGCTGAGATTATACCCCTTGAACTTGGTTCGTAATTGAACAAAAGGAACGTTTATGTCTGAAAACAATGGCTTCTTTAAGCCGTTTCCGCAGTCTCGCAAGATTTATGTACCCGGCAAACTTTTTCCGGACTTGAAAGTCGCCATGCGCGAAATCACGCTTGACGACCCGAAAAGCCCTGTGCTCCCTGTTTACGATACGAGTGGCGCTTATGGCGACCCCGACAAGACGATTGATGTAAAGAAAGGCCTTGAACGCATTCGTGAACCGTGGATTCAAGAACGCTTGCAAAAAGACGGCGCCCACAAGACGCAGATGCAGTACGCCCGCGAAGGCGTCATCACGCGCGAAATGGAATACGTCGCCATCCGCGAAAACCAGAAGATGGACGAAATCTTTGGCAGCAACGGCAACGCCATCACTCCGGAATTCGTGCGCAAGGAATTAGCCGAAGGCCGCGCCATCATCCCGGCCAACGTAAACCACCCGGAATGCGAACCGATGATCATCGGGCGTAACTTCCTCACGAAAATCAATTCGAACATCGGTAACTCCTCTGTCGCTTCTTCCATCGAAGAAGAAGTCGAAAAGATGGTCTGGTCCGTACGCTGGGGCGCAGACACGGTGATGGACCTTTCGACCGGCAAGGACATTCACGAAACGCGCGAATGGATTTTGCGCAATAGCCCCGTGCCTATAGGTACTGTGCCGATGTACCAGGCACTCGAAAAGGTAAACGGCATCGCCGACGACCTCACTTGGGAAGTGTTCCGCGATACGCTTATCGAACAGGCAGAACAGGGTGTCGATTACTTTACGATTCACGCTGGACTTTTGCTCAAGTACGTGCCGTTCGCATTGGAACGCACGACGGGTATCGTGAGCCGCGGCGGTTCCATCATCGCCCGCTGGTGCATGGTGCACAACCAAGAAAACTTCCTTTACACGCACTTCGACGAAATCTGCGACATTCTCGCGAAGTACGACGTGTGCGTTTCACTCGGAGACGGGCTCCGTCCGGGTTCTATCGCCGACGCGAACGACATGGCGCAATTCTCCGAACTCGATACGCTCGGCGAACTCACCGAAATCGCATGGAAGAAAGGCGTTCAAGTCATTATCGAAGGTCCGGGTCACGTGCCGATGCACAAGATCCGCGAAAACATGGACCGCCAGATTGAAATGTGCCACAACGCTCCGTTCTACACGCTCGGACCTCTCACGACCGACATCGCACCGGGCTACGACCACATCACGTCTGCGATCGGTGCCGCTATGATTGGTTGGTTCGGTACAGCTATGCTTTGCTACGTGACGCCGAAGGAACACTTGGGCCTCCCGGACAAGAATGACGTGCGTGAAGGCGTGGTGACATACAAGCTCGCCGCCCATGCCGCAGACCTTGCCAAGGGCCACTTTGCCGCACACTTCCGCGATGACGCGCTTTCGCGCGCCCGTTTCAGCTTCCGCTGGAACGACCAGTTCGCGCTTTCGCTCGACCCGGAACGCGCCGTAGAATTCCACGACGAAACGCTCCCGGGCAATAACGCAAAGTCCTCGCACTTCTGCTCGATGTGCGGTCCGAAGTTCTGCTCGATGCGCATTTCTAAAGACATTCAGGAATACGTGAAGACAGGCAAACTCGACCCAAAAAACGATCCGTTAAAATAACAGGAACCTTGTAACTAGTAAACCCCGTCCAATTTGGAGGTGTATATGGAAAACGCAAGAAAAATTCTCAACGAATTTATCAAGGCAAAGTTCTCCGATCCGAACGAACTGAAAAAGGAATTGTACAAGGCCGGCGTTGCGGCCTTGGATGAAGGCTGGACGTTCATGGATGCCTCATTCCAGTTGGGCGGAAAGGCTAGAGACGAAGGTCTCTCTCCTGATGACGTAGAAACAATTTTGCGAAATGCGTTCTCTGAAGAAAAACGGAGAACAGAACGTGAAGAAGAACAGAAGGCCGCAGCACAAGCGGCGGCGGCACCGGCACCTGCGGCAGCACCACAACCGAGTGCAGCCCCTAGCGCGATGAGCCCAGCAATGAGCGCGCCAAGCGTTGCCCCGATGGGCCAAACAATCATCTCGCCAATATCTGCAAGCATGATGCAGCAGATGATTGCCCTCGGACTTGACAACCAGTCTTTGGAATTGTTGCAGAACTTCAAGATTGACCCCGAAGCGCTCTCGATTCCATGGCCAGCACCAGACTGGCGCAAGGACTTTGCAAAGTTGCTCGCCGCCACGTTCAAGCCCGACGAGACTGTTGAATTCAAAATTTCAAACACGCCGAACAGTTCCTGTGAACTTGTTTCAAATATTATTGGGCAAGACGAAGCGCTCAAGAAAATCATGAAGCAACTCGACAGCCCAGACGGAGCGCTTTTGACCATAAACGCCGTCAAGAGCAGCGAAGATGCCACCGACGAAAGTTGGCATTACCGTTACGTTGTCGTAGACAATCCGAAGATGACGCTTGCAAAGCAGCTTGCCTATTACAAGGCATTGAACCTTCCCTGCGCCGCCCTCGTGAACACGGGTGCAAATTCCGTACAAGCCTGGATCAAAATCGAAGCACACGACCTCGAAGAATACAACGAACGAGTAAACTTCCTATTCCAGACGCTTGAGTCGCAAGGATTCAAAGTCGATGACGGCAACCGCAATCCGAACCAAATGGTTCGCATGCCGGGCGTGCTTCGCAATGGTAAACAGCAGTACCTCATCGCCTTGGAACAAGGCGCCAAGAACTTCACGGAATGGCAAGAATGGGCAGAATATTCACTTGACGGAAAGCCGCTTATCGAACTTGCAAGCGATTCTGAAGTCGCTCCCAAGAAAGATGCCACCATTATCGAAAACGTTCTGCGCGCCGGTGAATTTTTCTTGTTCACAGCACCTCCTAAAAGCGGAAAATCGCTTGCCCTCATGGACATGGCGCTTTCCATCTGCTATGGCGAAGACTGGCTCGGCAACACGACAAACGAAAACGACGTTTTGTTCATAAACTTGGAACTCACCAAGTCCGTGTTCCTGAACCGCCTCTTTTTGCTCGGCGAAAGACGCAGGCTTCAGGCCAATACATCCAAGTTCGGTTTCCTGAACCTCCGCGGAACAGCCCTTACCCCGCTTGAGATTGCGCAACTTATCGCCAAAAGAATCCAAGGCGCCAAAAGGCTCGAAAACCACAATTACAAAGTTGTTGTCATAGATCCTATTTCGGCAGTGCTGCACAATCCGAAATCTTCAAGGCTTAGCGGTTCCCCGCACCAGATCCTCATGCAGATGGTCGACTCGATTATCGCCCTCACAGGCTGTGCCGTTGTGACGTCCACGAACATCAACGAATACCCCTACCTCGAAGCCCGCGCCGACAGCGTCATGTCGCTCTCGCCTGTGGAAGGTAGCCTCAATACGTATCAAATCAACGGTTCGTTCCGCGAATTCCCGAAGACTCTCGCTAAGGAATGTTCTTGGATTTATCCTAGATTTGTAGTTTAAACATTCAACACGATTTTAAAGATGTACAAACAGAATAATCGTTTTCCACGCCGTACCGAAGGTAACAGGATCGGCAAACCCCTCACCGGAGGCAAGTTCCACGCTTCCAGAAAAACAGATGTCCGTAAGGACGATGAATTCGAAAAGAAACCGGCAAAGGCCGACAAGCCTGTTGTCCGTAAAATCCTTTCGTTCGACGACATCAAGGCGCAAGTATCGGCATGGATGGAAAACGACCGCATTCCGGGAAAATTGCAGGCTTGGTTTACCGCAGATGCTACTCCTGAAAACTCCGACTGGAGAATTGTCAAGGAGTACAAAGGTGCACAAGAAAACCTTGTCATTGACGCCCCCTCCCGCGACATGAAGCCTCTAGAGCTTGTGAACCGCGTCATGGAACAGCTCCACAAGGACCATCTGCGCATCTTCAAGAAAGCTTTACGACAAATTTGGTTCCGCGCCACGGGCGACGGGCGTTTCGCGCTCCTCGTACAGGTCAACGTCAAAGGCAAGATTTCGGCACATGGCTACAAGACTTTCGTCGATTTCCTTGAACGCAGTTGCCCCGAAGTCATCAGCTGCCACCAGATCCAGTGCCTCCCCGACCGTCTTTTCAACCCCGCAGATGCGCAGGGCATGAAGGTGGAATGCAAGAGCGCATTCGGAAACAATTTTATGCCCATTGCATCGACCGGTTTCTGCATGCATGTTCTAGACTGGACCCCCCGCATCAAGGATGCCTGGCTCAATTTGCCCCTCCGTATCAAAGATGCAATCCATCCAAATCGCGAAGACCGATTCTTTGAATTCTGTTCAGGTTCGTCCTACGTTTCTGCATCGCTCGCACCATTCTTTAAGCAAGTCGAAGCGCTTGATTGCCGAGAATCGGCCATGCAGTCGTCCAAGCAGAACATCCGTAACATAGCAACCCAGAACATGCGTTTCCATCGCAGCCACCTGGACACTAACTTCATCTCGAAATTTTTCTCCAAGAGCGAAAACGCCGAAGGCCGCTGGACATTCTATCTCAACCTGAACAACGAAGATTCAATCACTTCGGAAATGGTTCTCACACTCGCCGGATCGCGCCCCGAAAGAATACTCTTGCAGACCGGGAACCTCGAAACCGCCTCCAAGGCAATCAAATCGTTCAGAAACGAAGGCTACATGCTCCGCAAGAGCATCCCGTTCTACTTGGAACCGGGCCGCGGCAATTTTGAAGTTTTATTCCTCTTTGTACCCGATAGAGTGGGCATTTTGGGTCAAAATCCAGCCCTTGCACACCGTTCCCGCAACATTCAGCGCCCCAAGGAACGCCTCCAGAGCTCAAAAATGTCGGAAATTCCTCATTTTGTGCAAAAAACGCCCTCTTTTAAGCAAAGAAAAGATTAAATTAATATTAGACAAAAATTATTTGATTAGGGAAAAGTGTATGCGATTTTTAAAATGTGCTTCGATTTGCCTTGGTCTTTCGGCTCTAATTGCATCTGCCTATGTAGTTAAAAAAGGCGATACCCTCTGGGACATCAGTGGTGAATTTTTAAACGATCCGTTTGCCTGGCCCGACCTCTGGGAAAACAACAGGCACATTCAAGACCCGCACTGGATCTATCCGGGCGACTCCATCAATTTAGGTGATGGCATCAAGGACGACGGAAACCGCCTGCCCAAAACAAGACCTTGCGAAGCAGCCGTTGCCGATTCCAACTTGCCCAAGAACATCAAGGCCGTAGGCTGCGATGAACGAGACGCCCGCAATGGCGATTTCGAAAACATGCTCGGGAATCTCCGCGACAAGGACAAAAAGCAAAAGCGTAAAAAAGCCGCAGACGCTTACTTCTACCAGAAGCGTCCGGAACCGAAGATTTTCAACGGCTACTACCAGATTCTCGCTCCCGAAATCTACACGCTCGATTCCCTCAAGAAGGACAAGCGCTTCTTCTCCATCCGCTCCGGCGAAAAGAAGGAACCGATTATCCACATTCCTGAATCCGAAATCGTCGTCGGTATTGGACGCAAGACCGATGCAAACATCAAGAAAGGCGACTTGGTCGAAATCTTGGATGCACGAGCTATCGAAGTTCCGACCAACAAAGACAAGAGTTTCGACAGATTCGCATTGGTCAGACTTTCGGGCTATGCAAAGATTACCGCTGTTGGCGACACGCTCTCCAGAGCAAAGATCGTCCAGAGCTTTAGAGAAATCAAGACGGACCATTCTAAAGCCCGCCTGAAACAGCCTCTCAACATACTGAACGTATCCGGCTACACCGCCGTCCCCGAAGCAAAGATCGAAGAAATGGCGATGATCCGCTATACAATGGACCCGATGCTCCTCATCGGTTCTTACGCCTACGTGTTAGTAGACAAGGGTACGGAACATGGCTACAACACCGGAGATGCCATTGCCATTTGGGAAGAAGACAAATCCGATGCAGGCCTCCCGCCGAGACTCCTTGGACGTGGCGTAATTGCAAGAGCGACCGACAAGGAATCTACCGTTCTTGTTCGTGAAGTTTACTCGAACAGTCGCCATATTAAACTTGGACACAAGGTCTCCGTGACCCATCAAGCGAACATAGTCCAGTGACAAAAAATTTATTGATTATCATTGGCGTCGCGATTTCGATTCTAGCCATCCTCATGGCTGGGAGTGTCCTTATACTCAATTATCCTGAATTGTCAGCGCATATTCCATTCTAGGGAAGTGGGCTTCCAATGCGGATATCTCGTAGCAATCTTCTTTTTCTTTCCTTTTTTGCGGGAGGAATTGTCTTACCAACAGCAATCCTCTCGTTTTTGAGTGTACGCAACATCCAGAACGAAGCGTACCTCGCCCAGAAGAACTACAACGAAAGCACAGAGACGTTCCGCGAACAGTGCGAATCGACGGTCAGCAAAGAGCAGAGCAAAATTTTCCAGGAAGTCAAATCCGCATCCTTGTACCTTTACGAACAGCCGCACAGCCTTCTAGATTTCGGCAACGCCACGCAGTTCAAGACGGTAAGCGGCATCGAGGCCATGTTCCTGTACAATAACGGAACGCTGATTTACCCCGACATTTCGTCCAAGCACTTTTCAAAGACCTCTGACTTTTCAAACAGCATAGCAAGTCCGTTTGAAAAGATGATTTTCCGCGAAGAGGTCACCTCGGCCATGCCGCAGCCCGTAAACCTCTCTCGTTCGGCTCGCCAACTGCGCTTTTCGTTCGATTCCAAAGACGACCAAATCCAGAACATTCTTGGTCTTGTGCGCATTGCCTACAAGACCAAGGAATACGACGAAGCGCTCCGCCTCCTCAACGTTCTTGAAGAGCACCCGCACCAGCAGGGCTACCTGCATTCGGACCTCACGCGTTCGGTGAACTTACTGCACTTCGAAATTCTCGTGGCGCAAAAAAAGCACAAAGAAGCCGAAGACTACACCCTTGCAGTATTGAACCAATTCCTGCAGAGCAAAAACATCGAGAATCTGCCCTCGGCAAAATTCTTTTTCGAAACAGCCTTTACCCAAATCCTCTCGTTCGAAAACTTGAGCCAAGAAAAGCGCGAAGCGTTCTGGAACTTGCGCGAGAACTTCAACCGCCAGCTTGGCTACATGGATATTTTCTTTAACAACAAAGAAATAGTCCAGGCCCTCTTGAATAAAGAAACGACATCCAAGAGCGGCATTGATATCATGAGTAACAGCAAGGCGACGTTCATCAAAATGAGCTACCCCATACTCTCCGGGGATCAAGTTGTTCTTGCCAAGGTAAACATCGATGAATACCGCGAACGCATGCGTTCCAAGCTAAAGACTTCGGCTCAAGGCTGGAAGGGAATCCCCTACTCCATCACCGAAGGGCCAGACAAGACTTTAATCCTCGGCCATGTTTCGGACAGTTCCGCCGTCATGACGCAAGTCCAGCTCGACAAGATTATTTCCTGGAGTTTGACTTTATACGAAAAAGGTTTGAGCGAAATCAAGAAAGAAACACGCAAGCGCATGTTCCTCATGTACGGGCTTTTGTCGTTCTCGCTCATTACGGTGCTGCTCGGATCTATCGTGATGTTCAGATTCCTCACGCAAGAGCATAAGCTTTTGGCCATGAAGGCAAACTTCCTTTCGAGCATTTCACACGAACTCAAGACGCCGCTCACCTCCATCAAGATGTTTGCCGAAATGATGGCTCGCGGGCGTGTGCAAAAAGTCGAGAAAGTGCAAGAATATTCAGGGCTTATCGGCAAGGAAGCGACCCGACTCGAAAACTTGATTGGCGCCATTTTGAACTACACACGCATGGAACACGGCAAAAGCGGATTCCATTGGGAAAAACTCGACTTTTCGGCTTGCGTACAAAAAGTTTTTGACAGCGTCGAAGATATCGGTGTCGAAAAAGGGCTCCTGTTCCATACTAAAATTGAACCCAGTTTATATGTAATCGGCGATTACACGGCACTCTACAGCTTGGTGCAAAACCTTATCGAAAATGCAATTAAATATACAAACGCCCCCGGCAACATTACCATCACGGTAGTTCCTGCCGAAGACAGGGTCGTTTTCTCCGTAGCTGACACAGGAATCGGTATTCCTTCTTCGGAACAAAAAAATATATTTAATGATTTTTATAGAGTCGGTGACGAAATGACTCGCAGCACGAAAGGCTCTGGCCTTGGCCTTGCCATTGTCAAGCGCGTAGCCGAAACGCACAAAGCCACCATTTCACTCACCAGCAAACCCGGCAAGGGCTCCACCTTTACCGTACGATTCAAAAAGGCAGAATGATTATGCAACACAGAATCCTCATTGTTGAAGACGAAGAAATCATCCGGCTTGGGCTCCAAGACAACTTCGAGCTCGAAAATTACGAAGTCGAAACGGCATGCGACGGCGAAGAGGCTATCGCCAAGACAGACTCGTTCCAGCCGCACTTGATTTTGCTGGACGTGATGCTTCCCAAGAAAAGCGGCTTTGAAGTCTGCCGATTCATCCGCAAAAAGCACCCGGAATGCATCATCATCATGCTCACCGCCAAAACGGAAGAAACAAGCAAGGTTGCAGGCCTCGACATGGGCGCCGATGACTACGTGACAAAGCCGTTCTCGATTCTGGAATTGCTCGCTCGCGTGAAGGCGTTCCTCCGCCGAATCGACCTTCAGAAAGCCCCCGCCAAACAGCTTTCGTCTGTGGACGTTATTGACTTTGCCGATATCCACATGGATTTCAAGAAGTTCGTCGCCACCAAGGGCGGTGTTCCGCTGGAACTTTCCACGAGGGAATTCCAGATTCTCAAGTATTTCTGGCAGCGCCGCGGCGAAGTCATTTTGCGCGAAGACTTGTTGCAGGACCTCTGGGGTTACACGCCCGACAACATGCCTTCGACAAGAACAATCGACAACCACATTGTAAACTTGAGACGCAAACTCGAAGACGACCAGGCAAATCCGAAAATCATCCTTTCCATCCGCGGAGCAGGTTACAAGTTCGATGCATAATCTTTGGCTAAACAGAAACAACGCATTCAAGGCGTGGATTTTTGCAGTCCTCGCCCTCTATTCGTTGTTCTCTAGCCAAGCTTTTGCAAGCAAGATGGCTTCGCAACTCCAAGAAGCCATTTACCTCTTCGAAATGAAAGGCGAAGTCGACGAATCGGTCCGATTACTCGAAAAAATCACGCGACAAGGCGATGACGACGACAAGGAATCCGCGTTCTTCTACCTCGGGAAAATTTACGATCTCGCGAACAACAAGGCTCAGGCAAACCACTTTTACGGCCGTAGCCAAGCGTTTACCAAGACCACAAGCAAAGCCTACTGGCTCGCCGGTCGCGATGCAGCAACAAGCTATTCTCCAGAAAGGCTTTTGCAAAAGATAATTACGCTTAAAAGCCCCATCCGCAAATTCTTCGAAGGCAAAAACGCCAACATCCTTTTCGAAAACGGTCACATCGCCAAAATCGAAAACGGAAAAATCATTGAAATCGCATCAAAGCTAGACGAATCTAGCCACTTGCTACAAATCGATTCCGATGGCATGTGGTACCAAAATTCCACACGCGACTCGCTCTTTTACAAGCCGCACAATTCACCCAATCAAGAAATCGCATACGTCGTAAAGAACGTAAGCCAGTTCACCGCCGTGAACGGAAACGCCATCGCCATTTCAGATAAAGGATTCTACATTCTCGACCGCAAGGGTACCATTCTCAAGAACAATACCGACTATACTTCTTGCCAACTGCAAAGCAACCAGTACATCAACGACAACTTTATCATCAATTGCGCCGACAACGCGCTACACTTTATTTCGGCAAGTTCGGCAACAGAATCATTCACCATCGCGCAATACGATATAATCCAAAAAACGTATATCTATAAAGACAATATCTATCTGATTTCGGGAAACATGCTGTTCTGCTACAGCGTGCACTCCCCCAAAAAAGCACTCTGGAAAGTCGAAGTCGGAAACGTAGAACGCATCCAAGTTTTTGAAAACAACATCGTCTCGCTCGAAGCTTCTGGAAAAATCACATTGTACGACCAGGCTTCAGGCGCCGTTCTTTCGACCGTCCGAGCAAATGCTTCGAACATATACACGCTTGCGCAAGGAACTCTTGGACTTTTCTCCAACGAAGGCTCCGTCATCACCGTCGATACGCTACTCCGTCCATTGTGGGGCTTCAACTTAGCCAAGCCACCCATGACAAGCCCGATTATCAAGAAGCGCTATATTTACATTCCCTTTAGCAACCGAAAAATTTTTGCTATCGACGCTCATTATTACGGACAACGTCCTTTATATTCAAGCAAGCTGACTTCACAGGCTGTGCATTTGGCAAAACAAAAAAAGTGGGACAAAATTTCGCCCTACCTCGAAATGATTATAGAAAACGAGCCCGGCAATGCCGAAGCGCACTTTCTTAAAGCGTTCAACCTAGAACTTAAAAAAGCGCCCGAAAAGAATCGCCAAAAAGCATGGGCCGAAGCCGTGAGACTTTCTACCGGAAGCCCGCAAATCGCGCGCATTGTGTTGAAATACTACAGCAAAGTCATCGGTGCAAACTATGCAAGCCAGCTGAGCATTTCTCCGAAAACTTTATACCCGCAATTACTGGGTTCAAAAAAGAACCTTTACATAGTAGACCCCGCCACGGAACAGCTCATCTGCATCAACGCGGAAACAGGCAAACAGCGCTGGAGCAAATACATCGGCAAAATCGGCAATGCCCCCGTCATCCAGTCCGACGAAAACGCGATAGTCATTTCGACCGGCTACCAGATGAACGTCTACGACATGAACAAGGAATCGTTCAACAAGCCCTTGCAACTGCCCGGCAAGGCATTCAACTTCACACTCACCGGGGATTACATTTACACCTCCACATGGAACGGATTCTTGCTGAAAATTTCACGCACCACCAATAGCATCGTCTGGTCGCGCAAAGTCTATTCGATGCCGTTCCATGTCGTAAAAATGAATCGGTTCTTGCAACTGTGCAACCTCGACGGCGAACTCATGCGCCTAAACGACGACAACGGGCTCACCCTAGAAAAATCGACATATAAAGTCCAGGTGAACATCACCGCCATGGAAGGCGTCGATTCTACGCTCGTTCTCGTTTCAAGCACAAACAAACTATTCCTACAGAACATCAAGCACAAGGACTTCAGCCCCACGCAGGTTCTCATGGAAAACCCCATCGTTTCGATGCAAGTGCTCAAAGATCAAGGTGAAAACAAAATTATCATTTCGCTTTCGGACCAGTCGATTTACCTCTATTCAAGCATCGGTACTCCGCTCTGGAAGTACCAAGGGAAAAAATCGATTTTTTCAAAGCCATTCATTTACGACGGGAAAGCATGGATAGACCAAGGAAACGAAATCATAGCCATTTCGATCAAAACCGGGAAGGTCGTCAAGTCGTTCAGCACACCCGGCGGAGCGGGAACACCTCTGATTTTGAACCATACATTGTTTAGCGCTTCCCCCAAACGGGTTCTTTACGCATTTCCGCTTTAATTAACCCCAATTTGACTTCACAAACAGCTATAAGGGTATTAGTAAATTAAATTTTAGTGGTCATATTTGCAAAAACTCACTACATTTTGCACATCCATTTTATAGGAATTAAATGAGCGTCCATTTCAAAAAATTCGTCCCTGTTTGCACTCTCGCCATAACAGTTGCGTCCATGGTCTCAGGATGCAAGGACGATTCATCCAAGACGCCCAAAGAAAATATTTCGGAATACCCGCGAAACGAGACCTTATACATCGGCGGATTCGAATGGGCTCCGCCCGCCACGTTCAACCCGCTCGCCCCCGACCCAAACTTCCCGGCAGACGGAAACATCAGGCTCATGTACGAGTCTCTCCTCGCCTATAACCAGCTAACCGAGAAGCTGGACCCAATGCTTGCCGATGGCTACACCCAGACGGATTCAAGCATTACCGTTCACCTCGATACTCGTGCAAAGTGGAACAATGGTGAAAAAATCACCCCCGACGATGTCATTTTTTCATTCAAGATTGATTCAATCCTCCCGACGGCGCACAACAACAACTGGAAGTTCATCAAAGCCATCACGGATGACGGCGACAACCACATAACATTCCATTTGTCAAGCCACAGAAACCCGCTCAAGGTTCTGAGCACCATCGCCGAAACATCCATTCTCCCGAAGTCTGTCTTCGAGCCGCTGATCAAATCAGCCAAAACCGGAAAGACATACAATATGGAGAAGATTTTCGAATTCAAAAACGATACGCATCCGATTGTGTCTGGACCGTACACCCTCAAGACCTACACTCCCGACCAAATCGTTCTTGAACGAGTTGAAAACTATTGGCGTCAAAATCATTACGGTGGAAAAAAGCCAGCACCCAAGTACATTATCCATCCCATTTACGACAAGAACGACAACTTCAACAACGCCATGGTTCGCGGGAACCTCGATGTTTCCTCGAATTTTCTGCCTAGGATTTGGGAAAAGGGAAAGGATAGCGTCCGCGCCTGGAGCCGCGAAGAGCCTTATCAACTTCCCTCGACCATTACAGCCCTCGTCATCGCAACGACCAAAGAGCCGTTCAACAACGTGAATTTTAGACGCGCCATGGCCCATGCCATCGACTTTAACAAAATAAAAGTGCGCGCGCTCTCCAACTACACACCGGCCATGCAGCCTGGGTTTATCCTTCCGTTCGGCACCGAGAAAAAGTATTTCAACAAAGAAGATATCGAGACCTACGGATATAGCTACAACACAGATAAGGCCCGCGAAATTCTCGCAGAAGCAGGCTACTCCTGGAACGAGGAAGGCAAGCTTTTAGACAAGAAGAAAAAGCCGGTCCGTTCCATTTCCATAGAGTGTCCTCAAGGCTGGACCGACTGGATCGACGCCATCAATGTCATCATCGAATCGTTTGCAGGAATCGGCATTACCGCCGTTCTAAAAATTGTCGATTACGGGATATGGGACACAAATCTCCGCCGTGGCACATTCGACCTCACCTTTAAGACTCCGCCCACGGAACACTCTGTAGCGAATCCGTGGAACCGGTTCTACCAAATGCTAAGCACGGACAACTATAAACCCATAGGCGAAGAAGCTTTTGCAAATCCGGGACGCATTCAGAACGCAGAAATCAACAATCTTTTGATGCAAATTCCGACCATCACGGTCGAAGATTCACTGGTAGAAGCCTACCGGGAACTCAACAAGCTGTTTATGCAAACGGTTCCCGTCATCCCCGTCATGTACAGGCCCTCGACCTACTACCTGTTTTCAACCAAACATTGGACAAACTTCCCTACGGAAGAGAACCCATATGCACCGCCAAACAATTTGATTGTAGCAGCCGGGGTAAGCGCCCTTTGGGAAATTGTACCCGTCGAACAGCGGGATAATCAATAAAAAAGTTTCTATTCCACTTTAAAAAAATTATCTTTAGCAAATCAATTCAAGGAGTATAACGTGGGAAAATTACGTTTTGTTTTGCCAAATACTTTTACAAGCCTGAACTTTTTGCTGGGTGTTTTTTCCATTTGCTGGACAACCGGAGCGTTCAGTTCTTTTAGTACGGCAGACCAAATCCGCATGGGTGCCTACTTTGTCATGCTGTGTGCCCTTTTTGATAAGCTTGACGGATTTGCAGCACGTCTCGTGAACGCCAGTTCCGAATTCGGAGCCCAGTTCGATAGCCTCGCAGACTTGATTGCTTTTGGTCTCGCTCCGGCATTCTGCTTTTTCTTCACCTACAAGATTTACGCTCCGGACTGGTTCCAGAACCACGGTCTCCTGATGACGTTCGCGCTTGCAGTTTACGTGCTCTGCGCCGCCATGCGCCTTGCCAAGTACAACGCCTGCGACTCGGACACATATCATCATCACTTCTCCGGGCTTCCGTCCACTTTTGCAGGTATGATTAACGCCGTGCTCATCGTTTTCCTCAAGAGCAAGGGCGTTTATGCAGACCCAAGCAGTTTCCTCTTCTGGCTCCCGATCATCGTGTTCATCGTAACCGGATTCTTGATGGTGAGCCCGTTGTTCCTCCCGAAGCTCCAGCCGCGCAAGAACAAGGCATTCAACATTTTCCAGATTGTGTTGATTCTCCTTACCTACGTTGCCGGAATCCTCTTCTACAACGAAAAGGTGCCGTACATCCTTGAATACTTGCTGCTCCTCGGCGTAAGCTACATGGTCATCGGTTTTGGCGTTGGTCTCGCCACCCGCAAGCAAATCATCGAAGAAGCGAAAGCCGCAAAGAAGTAGACGAAAGAGAGCACCGCAGTCGCGGTGCCATTTTTTCCTAAGACCTAAAACCAGTTCTTTTTACGATGTCATCCCGCACAATGTTGCGGGATTTTCTTTTTTATAGTTTCTCACAGCGAAGCGACCTCAAAGCACTTTAGTGCGAGCTCATACCTCATACCCCTGTAAAAATTCCGCAAACGCTTTCCCATAGCGGTCGAACAAGTGTTCCAGCGACATGCGCGGGAGTTCCAGCGTCACGCACTCAAGCCCGCATTCTCCGCACCATGTTCCAAAACTCCCCAGCGTCTTGTACCCAATGTCGGGCAACCACGGCAAGTTGAACGTAGCCATCAAGTCTTCTACAAGTTTTGTTTTTTGCGGAGCATCAACGCAACCCATGGGCGCATGCATCGAGATTACACTCGCGGGTTTCAACTTTTCAATCAACGCAACAAGCGCCTGCGTTTCCGGTTCGCTCTCAGCCGCCACCCCTGGAGACAAAAGCGTATCTCGAGGAGCTTCCAAGATAGAACGAGAACCGACCTTTTCTGTCGAAAAATTCTGCGTATTGAAATTGCGGTTCAAGTCTACGCCATTTGCATTCCCGCGCGTCCCGAGAGTCATGCCGTCCGGATTTGCACACAAAATAAATGCAACGGAATCAAAGTTATCGTCAAATGCACGGAGCACGCGACTTAAGAGGAACGTCGTTTCCGGTTCTTCTCCATGAATGCCGGCAAATACAAGCAACTTACATTCACTCTTGCACGGGTAATACAATAGCGGAGCACCCAACACCGAGCGACCGTATTCAGAAGATTTCAACCGGATTATACCGCGGGATTCAGGAGAGTAGTTCATAGAGGTTTGAGGTATGAGGTCGCCGTTTCACGGCTTTGAGGTGTGAGGGATGAATACAATCATAGTCATTAAAACGTAAAACGTTTTTCTAGCAATCCTGTTTACTAACCACTTCTTTCGTCTTTAGTCTATAGACTCGCAGAGCCATTCTTTCGTCTATTCTATACAAAATAAGGATAGATATACTCCTCCGCAAGTTGAGGAAGGTTAGCAAGCACAGCTCGTTTGCATTCCATCTCGCTACGTTCATAAATGCTGCGCAGCACGTCAAGCGAAAAATGCTCCAAGCGTTTGCGCGATGTGGGCAAGTGCGCAATGTGCCAGCCCTCCGGGCGGATTTTCCCGCGCCCAGGAACAAACACGCGGCTAAAGCCAAACGCATTACCCGTCTCCATCCGCGCCGTCAAAAACGCATGGAACTTCGCAAACATGCCTTCGCATTCCGCGGGCGTAAGCTGCACCTCGTAGCCCTCCGGGCACGCAGCCCCATCGACCACATCGATGTCCGTCCCCAAATGGTGACGGCTCGCCCCCGGAAGTGCAGACCACGTGAGAATCGCATACATCAACTCTTCTTCATCCTTCGGGCGCTCCATCGGCACTCCCTCCGCCGACAAAAGCGGGAGTTCGCCACGAGCCTTGCGGTTCCAAATCGAGAGTTGCTTATCAAACGACCGATACGCGGATTCCAGGCGCAGTTCAAAACCATTCGCCTTCGCCGCCTCCGATAAGGCCTGCAAATCAGCCACAATGTCACGATCAACAAGATACCCCGGCTGGAATTCAACCAAGTCTGGCGTTCCTAGCCCATACGGTAACAAGTCCGTCATTGGATCGTCCCTCCCATCTTTTCAATCAGATCCTTCCATTGCTGTACCGTTGCCTTTTTCTTTGTCGTCTTTTTTTTCGTGACTAGCGACTGCACCGGAGAGGCCGGATTCGCATGCGTCCATGCAATGGCAAGCGCGTCGGTCGCATCGAGCGGGAGCTCCGAAGACGCTATCCCAAGGCGCGCAAAGACCATGTTTGCCACATGTTCCTTCGAGGCTGCCCCATCCCCCGTTACCGCCTGCTTCACGACTCGCGGCGGGTATTCATCATACGTCATCCCACGACGGTGGCACGCCACCAGGATTGCCCCACGGATATGCCCAAGCACAAGGGCACTCTTCACGTTTTTCGCAAAAAACACGCCTTCCATCGCCAAAGCGTCGGGATGGTAGTGATCCAGGCGTTCTTCCAGCTCCGAAACGATATGCACAAGCCTATCTTCGAGATTTTTGGAAGCATTGGCATGAAACGTGCCATATTCAAGCACTTGAATATGATTGCCTGTCTTTTTCAAGAAAGCATACCCTGTTGTAATGGAGCCAGGGTCGATACCAAGAATAACCATAACAAAAAAGATAGATAAAATTGCTTTTTTTTCAAAAAATCCGCATTTTTGGGGACGTTCTTTATTAGATTTCTTTATAGGAGGCGACCATGCTGATAGACCAGGAACATGCAGATTACATGAGAACAAAAGCACACCCAAGACAATT
>JAEEGJ010012807.1_pt1 | contig 20603 bp, 18 predicted proteins | sample 8958761 | NCBI WGS metagenome assembly JAEEGJ01 (sample SAMN16246546, study PRJNA631951) | gut metagenome | biome: gut microbiome; feature: rumen; material: RS-attached | host: Bos | place: Iran: Karaj | collected 2018-10
TTCGCCTGCGTGAGCAGACTCAATGGCAGCGTTCATGGCAAGAAGGTTTGTTCGGCTTGCAATATTCTGAATAATGCTTGAGGCCTGTAAAATACCTGCAGACTGCTGTAAAACACCTTCTGCTGTATCAACGGCAATTTTAACCTGCTGCTGTCCCTTATCAGAAGCCTCTGAAAGAAGATTTACAACCTCTGTATTCTTTTCAAGAATCTGAGAAACAGAGGCAATGTTAGCAACCATTTCTTCTACAGCGGCAGAAGACTGAGTTACGCTTGCTGCCTGTGCTTCGATAGAATTATTGAGGGCACGAATATTACCCATAATCTGTTCAATTGACGAGTTGGATTCCTGTACACCTGCAGACTGATTTTCAATTTCTCCCCTGATCTTTTGAATGGATTCTGTAATGTTGGAAACGTTATTCTTGGTAGAATCCATGTTGGAAACAAGATCATCAGATTCGCTGGAGGTTCTTTTTGCAGACTGTTCAAAAATAGAAAGAATGCGGTTAGATTTATTTTTCAATTCGTTTACTGCAAGAATAATAAGTCCAAGCTCACTGCGGTTTGTAGCCCACTGATCTTCTACTGTGTAATCATTGTTTGTAAGTGCGTCGGTTACCTTATTAATTCTTCTTAAACACTGTTTAATATCATCTGTAAGCAGCATGTTTACTGCAACAAAGTAAATAAGGGAATAAACAACAATTGGCATAAGGCGCTTGTAAACTGATTGAGTTCCTTCCTGCAGGGTAAGCGGATTCAAAGTTACAAAGATAAGGAACATACATCCAAGAACACCAAAGGACATTGTAAGAACGTTTCGCTGAATCAAATCGAGCGGGAGCTGTTTTTTAGTAAATGGAATATCGCGCAAACGAGGCTCAATTACACGAACCTGAAGTACGTAGAACAAAAGACCAATATCAAACAGAGTACCAAGCAAAATCATGTAAATAAAAAGTGTTGGATCATGGCCCATAAAAGCACGAAGCTGAATGTTATTCTTTTTTAAGAAAATTACAATTGCTGTTGCCTGAATAATCTGCAGGGTAATTGGAATTGCAATATTACCTAAAGCCGAAATTTTAAGATTCCTGTTTATCATATCCATTGATTGTTGAGAACCGTCATATTTCTTAAGGTATTTTCTTTCCCAGAAAGCCATTACAAAAGCAATAACAAAGGTAATTACTGTAATAAAATTGATAATTGGATTAGTAAAGATAAGACCAAATTCTTCAAGACTAAAAAGATCAGTTAATAATCCAACAGGGGTTAACAAAAGAAAAGGCGAAACATAAACCATGATAATATGAAAATACGCATACCAAGGAAGCCAGATACCAGGTCTATTGGCTTTTCTGTTAATTTTTGCTTTGGACATAGAAGTCTCCCATAAAGTGTAAATAAATAAAAAAATAAATTTTATTTTGGATTTATAATTGAACTTTTTAAGATATCTAAATTTACATAATTATGTAGTTATTATAAACCATTTTGAGCCTGTTGTGAAGTGATTTTTTTAGAAAAAAAACTTGACACTAACAGTAATTAGTTTAAACTATAAAATATGAAAAAAATAAGTATTTTATTAATTGCAATCACAACATTGTTTATTTCCTGTAAGAGCACAAAAGGCCTTACAATGCCTATCAAAACCGAAAATCTTGAAACTAATGTATTTGTCGTAAACCGTGTAGTATTAAAATCTGGCACAATTGAACCTTCTGATGAAGAACTTATAGAGATTTTCCAGCTTTTGCCTTATGCACAGATGTGCGACCTTGTTATGGAAAAGAAAGGAATTGAACTTGATATTTCCCTTATTAATCCTGAGCTCATTCCAAATAATATTGAATATACCGTTGTCTGCGATGCAGAAACAGAAGAAGAAATAGAAGACCTTCCTGAATGGGAGTTAAATTTTATTCCGGAAGAAGAAACAGACCAGACCTGTACACTTGTCTTTACAATGGATCCGCCGGACGGATATCTTGCAGGCCAGGCAATTATGGACACAATTATGATTGTTCCTGCAAAAAAGGAAGGAAAAGAAGATAAAATTGTTCCGCTTCAGTCTACTGTAAGCCAGACTTTTGAAACCTGGACCTTTAAAAACATCTTTGTAGACCAGAGATCCTGCGCAAGACTTAAGTTTAACAAGCACCTTACCCCAACCTTTATAGAAAACGAGCTTTTTGACGTATATAAAATCCTTAATCAGACAGATGACGGCTTTGTTAACGTAAATGTAAAGGACCCGATTGAAATTCGCTTTAATATTACTGACCCTGGTAATATGTTTATTTCACCTGCAGAGATTTACAATGCAAAGCTTGAAACAATCTTTTCTCCGGGAAAAGACTACATGATTAAATACAAGCTCAAAAGATTCAGCCCAGATTCTTCTAAATGGAAGGTTGTATTTAGCGTTAAGGAAATTAAGCCAAAGCAGACTAAGTAGATTGCCTTTGCAATGACTAGTTATTCTTTTTCTCTTTTTTTACTGATGTAATTGAAAAATTAATGGTTTTTTCTGTTTCTTTGCCGCTTTCTATATCTACATTCCAGAACATTGTAGAAACAAAGGTTGCAGAACATGTAACAAGCTTACTTGTATAATAATCAGGACGCTTAAAGATTATAGGGCTATAGTAATATCCACAGTCTTCGTTAGGCTCAAATCCAAAGGAAACGCCCTTTATGCTGTCGGTAAGCCTTATTGCCTGAACATCATTTAGCTGGCCCTTGTTATTCATTATCTGAGTAGATTTTTTAGGGTCTAAAACAGTAACCTGTTCCTTTTGTGCAACTTCGATATTAAAATAAGAAACCTTTTCGTTTTCAAAATTTACGTCGCAAAGGTTGGATTCAACTGCAAGCTTAAGGTTCATAGGCTTAGAGCTTTCATTTTTGAGTATATACTGAACAGTAAGTCCGTTTGAATTAAAAATATACTTTTTGCGCAGGCTAACCTTTTGATGTGTAGGCTTATATTCTGCCTCTGCAAGCAGTGTAAGCTCCATCTTATTTGCAGAAAACTTTAATTCATGATAAATGATTCGGGAGAATACACCGTCGCCTGCGGCTTCTCCGTTTATATAACGCATAAACTGTTCATTATCAAACAGATGGTCTACAAGAATACCGCGTTTATAACCGTCTTCTACCCCGTCATATTCAAATACACGATTGAGGTTATCGGCATAGTTACCGCAATTTTTCCTTACATCAAGCTCGCGTATACAACCACCGTTAAGACTGATATAAGAAAAATAATTGAGCATTCGGCAGACATATTCGTTTATTCCGTCGTTTGTATAATCAAAGCGGGTTATGCTTTCTGTAAATTTCTGGTCATCAAGAAGGAATTTTTCTGCAGTTATTAGTGCTCTGTAGGAATCCTGACGATATTTTGTATTACAGTATGGTCCGTGCAAGGTTGCAAGCAAAGCAGTACCGTTCTGTGCTTCTAAAAGCTGGTCGCGCGCTGCCTTTTTTCTCATCTTATCGTTTTTATATTGATTTATGAGGAGTGTCATGTAAGTCATGCGGTTATAAAGCATCTGAGACTGTTCATAAAATTCCATAAAATCATAAACTGTATTTGGCATATTTGCGCGTGACTTATTGCGAATTGAATAGCCGCACCAGCTGTTTATCATTCTGTTCATTGTAGAAGGAATGTAAACCGGAATCTTAAAAGCCTGGTTCTTGCGGTATTCATCAATTGTTGAACTCTTTAATCTTGAATCTTTTGCGTTCTTTAAGTATTCGTCAAATTTTTCAAACCATTTGGATTCAATAAGCGGTTCGATTGTCGGAATATTAAGGCTAAGAACAATAATCTTTTCCGGGGAGAACTGAAAATAATCGTCCTGGCGTTCAGTTTTTTCGACAGCTTTACAAATGTTCTTATCAAAAATATCACAGCCTGTATCTGCAGCAGGAGTAAACTCATTGTAATAAGGTACCAGCTCTACAGATTTTCCAAACTCGGTCATTATATAATTTATAAAACGTCGCTTATGCTCTGGTATAGAAGAAGAATCCAAAAGAGCATATTCAATTCCAGAGGTCTGCAGATTGTTTACCATGGAAGAATCCCAGATATCTGCAAACATGGTTATACCGCGCGGACGCCTTCCTGCTGTCTGTCTTATTTCTGTAGAAAGCATATCTATCTGGGTGTTGCGGTCTACTGTAAAAAGCAAAGGAAGGACCGGTGAATAATAACCACCGCCAAGTATTTCTACCTGATTACGTTCTACAAGCTCTTTTAATATTGTTATGAATTCTGTGCGCTTTTTTTTGTAATAAATTAACTGAGGACCTGTAAAAGAAAAAGAGAATTTAAAATCTGGATGTGAATATAAAAACTTTACAAGGGGCTTGTATACAGACTGATATACTTTATCGTATTCTTCGGTTGCATCGGTGTGTACAGACAAAAATCTTAAATTGAAGCAAACGTATATTGAATTCATATTCATATATACGGCTTCCCACCCTGCTTGCCGTTTCTTTCTCCTTTCCTAATTTTTTTAATAACACATTTTCCCCTTAAAAATGCGTTTAACTTTTAATAATCCGTTCAAATATTTTATAACAAGTTTGCCATATTTTAAAGTCTTTTTTTTCATTCCACAAAACTTTTTGTGATTTTGACTCTTCAGAACAGGAAGATTTGTCGTCAGAAGTATTGGAACAAAGTGTGTATTCCTTTGTGTCCTTTGGAACAAGCCTTATTATTCCCTGAGGACATACATTAATACACTTACCGCAGCCAATACAAAGCTTTGTAACAACAGCAGTACGGTTTTTTATAACAATTGCCTGCTGTTCACAGATATTTTTACAGTCTCCAAGGCCTATACATGCATATTTACAGTCGCAGCCGGTTCCGGAAAATTCCTTTACAAGTGCACAGGAATAACCTTCGTTAAAGCGGTCACGTTCTTTTTCAAACTTTTTTTCACAGGAGCATAAAACCAGCGCTTTCATATCCGAAACTTCTGTTTTTTCAAGAACCGGTTTTATATATTCAATTTCGCTGTTTGCAACTACAGGATCTTCATGAATCTCCTTCTGGGCATGAATTGAAGGCAGAAGAATATAAAAAAGAAAAAGCAGGAGGATTGCAACAATGAGTATTATTAAAATTAAAAGTATTGTAGCAAGAATCATTTAATAACCCCCGGATTAAACCACAGTATATCAAATACAGAAATAATGAGGATAAGAATTGCAATGTAAAGGAAAAGCCTGCAGTAATAGTTTTCTTTATTTGTTTTATTATTTCCGCGCTTAAAGGCAATAATAAAAGGCAGTAAAAGAATAACAGAAAGTACACAGCTTAAGCAGATTGTTACTGTGTTCAAAAATGATGTACTTTCACTAACCGAAAGAATAATTACAAGATAAGAAAAAACAAATTCTGTTGTAGACTTTCCTGTTGTAAGCCGTACAAGTGCTTCCAAAAATGCATTTATACATATAAAAATAAGGAAGCAGACCAGCGGATAAAGCTCTGTAAGCTTAAGAGGTACAAGAATACCCTTTGTTACAAACCAGGACAGCATTGAAGAAATAAGAATAGAAATAAAAATCTTTGTACAGAATGTAATATTGTTTATTTTTAAACTGTCAAAATCTATTGCATTATTTGTTCCAATTCCATAAATCAAAATTACAGAGGCAAAGCATACATAATAAAGAGAGGTTGCAAAAAAACTCATTTTTCTTCCTCCGCTCTTCTAATTATTGCAATCATATTGCGTACGTAAATATGAATAAACAGCAGAATCGAAGAAAGAATCATTGCGCCCGGTATGGAAGCAAACACAGAGAATACTCCGATCTTGTTTTCTGAAATTAGTACTTTTTCGTAAATCTGATGATTTGCTCCAAAGAAAGTAAAGGTGCCGTAGCCAAAAAGATCTCTGAGCAAAAAGAAAAGAAGTGCATATACAGAGAAAGTAAGGATATGCAGCATATTAAACTTGAGCCGTTCAACAAGCGGAGCATCTGTGTTGGAAAAAACATAGCCTATGATAAAGAATGAAACAGGCATAAGATAAATTATATAGCCTAACGTAAGCATTATTTCGGGCTGGAACATTATCATAATCTGTCTGAACAGGATTGTAGACGCAATTATAATAACTAAAACAATAAGCGAATTTATTTCTTCCAGCTTCATCTGCTTTACAAGCGAAACTGTAAGAGTTCCTATGAGCATAAGAATATTAAGTTCCAGAACAAGCGTTACTCCGTAAACAAATCTTCCTGGGGATGGAACTAAAACTGCCAGGATAGTTGCAATTAATAAATAAACCGAACGTCTTTTCATTTTTTCACTCCCGGCTGACTCAAAATGTCTGGTATTTTCTTTTGCCAGTATTCACGCCTTTTGTCTGTAACACCTGCTGTAAGCTGATTCCTTACCCTTCCATGCAGGGACGAATAACCCGCAAAGATTACTTCATTATCATTATTGTAAATAAATACTGCAGGTAAAGGACCATAAAAAGTAGTTATACGGATTATTACCGCACAGGCCTTTGAACCGTCAATTTTATTTGTTATGTTATAGGCGGCACAGCTTGTAGTAATAGGTTTGTCTATATCTATTGCAGCCCCAACCTTCCACTTTTCATTTTCATATTCATTCAAAACCTTTTGAACCGAAACCCTAAGGTTATTGTTCCAGGATTTTTTAGAAACTATTGCAGGATAAATAAGGATTCCAAATACAACTAAAAGTATGAGAAGGAAGAAAGCATAGTTTGTAAAGAACTTTTTATTGGTAATTTCGGCCATAACTATTCTTCCTCCTGCTGAATTTTTTTAACTCTTGCTGGACCCATTTTATTCATAATTTTATCCATACGGTTTTCTTCTATGTCGCGGATAAGAAGATTAAGGATATTGCAGATTATAACTACATAAATCATTCCGATTGGTGAAGTACCGCAGCCTACAATAAAGAATGCTGCAACGCCTGCAAAAATTGCATAAATGATTTTTCCTATAATAGTCATTGGATGAGTACCAAACCATTGAATCATAAATACTGCAACAAATAAAGTTCCGCTTGTAAACAATGCAAGGAGGATGTCTCCCTGATTAAAAGCTCCACCGGTCATGAGCGGGAAAAACAGTCTTACAAGCAGAGCATAAACAATAATGAAAATTGACGGAATTAAAACCGAAAACGAATTATCAGAAAACAAAATTATTGAAGCAATTACTGTAAGCAGATTAAAACGGAAGGCTGGAATTACAGAATGAGTATCCCAGATCATAGAAATGAGTCCCTGCGGCAGAGTTACCTTGAGCTTGGAAAAAAGCATTGTATTAAGATAACCTGTTACCGAAGAATCAAAATCATAAATTGGAAAGATTCCGTTATTAATCATCTGTACAGAAGGATTTTTTGTATGGAATAAATCGGAGGTAATAAGAAAATCCGGGAAATATTTTTTTCCTATAAAGTATGCAATAAGAACCGAAACACAGATAATGTTTATCCAGAAGTTTTCGGTGTCTTCAAAAATATACTTAAAAATTATGAGTGTAATCAAAGAAATAAATAATACGGTAAGCGGCGGATAAGTTTCTGGCAGAAGCATGCCTACAATAATTCCCTGGATAAGATTTGTTATAATCATAAACTGATTTTTGCGTATAAACAGATAATGAATAAGGCTTGCGAGTGTTGCTCCAACAGCAGAACACAGAATTACAATAATAGCATTGTAGCTCTTTGTAAGCACAAGCATGATTATCTGCAGCATAAGAAGAATAAGAATCTTAAGAGAAACAGCCGAAACCGAAGGTTTTTCGTAAATATATGGCTTAAGAGAAATGACTGTGTTTTTTAATTTATACCCGTTATTTTTCATCTATTTTGTCCTTAAGCATGGTTATTACCTGGCACAAAGGCATTCTTGCCTGACATACAGTATTACATTTGCCGCAGTTTATGCAGAGTGTTGCTGTATTAATAAATTCCTGAGGCATTGGAGTATACTTTAATACATATTCATAAAGCATATCAGGAGCAATTCCTACAGGACAGTTATGTCGGCATTCACCGCACTTTACGCAGCTGTAAACCTGACTGTCGGTTGTGTTTATTTTGGAAACAAATTCTATGGATTTTACAGCCTTGGTAACAGGAACATCAAGCCAGTTTACAGAGCTTCCGCAGATTTTTCCGTTTATGATAATTGCACCCGGAGTTTTTAAAAAGCCTCCAAGCTGTTCTATTATTTCTCCAAGAGTAAAGCCAAGTCTTACATTCAAAAAGCAGCTGGCTGGAATACAGTTACCTGTAAAATGAACCGACTGGCTCATAACAGGCTGGTCAAAAACAACTGCATTGTAAATATCATATAAAGTATAAGGATCTGTAAAAAAGTCTGTCTTGCAAAGCTTTATGCCCGTAGTTTTGGAAAGCTGTTTATTAAAATTATTGATTATTCCAAACTTAAAGCCGTTGAGGTTCTTTTTTGGGTTTGAGCCAAAATAAAAAATCTTATGCTTTTCGTCATTTTCCAGATTGCGTTCTTTAATTTCCTTAGGATTGATTACAAAAATAATTGACTGTGCATCAATTATGCGTGCAAGAATCTGAGCACCTTCTTTTATCTGGTCAAAATAAAAGGAAGTCATAAGTGTATCAGAAATGCGCTGTGTGTCTTCGTCAAAGAGTCTTACAATAAGATTCTGATTTTGCAGCTTTAAGGCTGTCTTAATCTGTTGTGTTATAGAAAGAGGATGTGTGCAGGAAAATGTATTTAATATTCCCTTATCGTTGAGCTTTTCTTCAATTGTTGCGGGACTAAGATTCTGCCATGGTTCTGCATTAAGTGCCTTACCCAAAAATGAAAAGCTGCCCTTTGTTGTGATCTTAAGTGCTTTTTCAATTTTTCCATCCGGGCAGTGAACCGGACATATATCATTTACAGTTCCCGGAATTGGAGAATGAATAGAAGATGTTTTAGAAGAAGCAATAATCTGACCTTCTTCTACTGTTGCACCAATTTTTATAACAGGCTTACAAAGCTTGTTTTTTTCCTGAATAAGAGGAATTACAACAGTCTTTGGCAAAAATGCGTTCTGGGTATATTTGTAATTGTGAATCACTTCCTGCCCCCCTTACCTATCATAGCGGAAAAATAAATAAAAAGTAACATAGTAAAGCAAATAATCATCATAATTATACTGAAAATACTTACGCTGTAGGAGGCACTGTTGGTATATCCGGCATTAAAATCGCTTCCCTGCTGCTTGATTACGCTTTCTATTGAATAAAAATCAAGGTTGTCTATTGAATCATAAACGCTTTTCTTAAAGTCCTGGTCATATTTTAAAGTCTGAATATAAGGAACAATAATTCCGTCCTCTACTTCATAGCGTGGATATGAAACTGTATTAAGGTCATCAGAATTTTCTACATTAAGAGATTTATACGGATTTGTCCTTACATTCCAGTTCCATCTGTAAAAGCTGTCCAGGTTCGGGAGCTTTGGATCAGACTCTGCTGCTTTTCCCGGAAGAAGTAAAGAAGAATCTGTTTTGGTATTGATTATGCTCAGTGAACCGAGTGCAAAATATGCAATTACCAGTACCGAAAAAACAAGGACCAGCGGCATTACAATTTTTGCTTTACCCGCATAAGGAGAAATCATTTTGGCAGGACGAATAAACACCGGTGTAAAACCAGAGCGTCTTAGCTTAAAGGCCTTTAGATTTTTTGCGGTGAGCATTGCACACAAGGTTCCCGCAATTGTAAGCAGATAGAAAAAGCCGCATAAAAGTGAGCTTGAAAAAGCGGCCATTACAGAAATTACAAGGGCTGCAGGCAGAATATAATTTTTAATGAGTCTTTTTACAGCACCCTGTCTGGAATAGATATTAGAAATTAAATAAATACACAGTAAAAGGATGATTGAAGAAATTGCACACGAATAAAATGCGTTGCAGAAAACATAAATACAAGGCATTATTGCAGAAATTGTATAAAAGGTTTTGTTTTTGCTAAAGAAAATGAGTATAAAAGCAAGCAGTGTTATCAAAGCGGGTAAAACCCAAAGATAAGAAAGAGAACTGTCTATTCCTGCAGTAATCCCCTGCTTCTTTAAGTCTGCAATTACCTTATTAAGAGAGTTTTCGTAGGAATCGGGAACATAATAAAGGAGGTATTCTCCATTACTGTCATAAAAATAGTTCTGGCGGTCAAAAAGATATTTGTTTTCTTTTTCGTAAAGATTTATCTTGAGCATTGCCGCTTCTATTGAATCTTTGGCAAGCATTATAGGTGCATTCTGATTTTTTAGATCTACATATTCTGCAATTCCTGCATTGGAAAGTGCTTTTTCTACAGTTGTCTGGGGAACAGTATTTGAAACATATAAAACTTTAAAATTCTTCCAGGTTTTGCCTTTTGGAATGGAGCGGAAACAGACTGTAAGCAATGCAATTACCAGAAATAAAAGAACCGGTACTATTTTTTTAAATACTTTCATTTTTTAATTTTTTATTTTAACAGTGACATAGACAGCCCTATAAGAAAGCCCAGAATAGCGCCCATAATAACTTGAATCGGGGTATGTCCGTTTACCTCTTTTATTGTTTTATATTCTTTTAAGTAACCGTTTTCTTCAAGCTCGTTACCAATTTCGTTTATTTTCTTTGACTGAACTCCGGTAGAACGGCGAACGCCTACTGCATCGCGCATTGTAATAAACGTAAACAAAAGCGCAAGAATGAATACACTTGAATCTGGTCCTTCTTTAAAGCCAATTGCTGTACATACGGAGGTTACAATTGCAGAATGACTTGAAGGCATGCCACCGGTTCGCCAGAACATACTTTCTAATAAAACCTTAAACGACTTAATTCTTCCGTAAAACAGTTCAATTAAAGTTTTTAAAAATTGTGCGCTAAGCCAACTGAATATACCCGCAAGGAAAAGTGGGTTTGTAAAAAAATCTGCAAATTTCTGCAATGTTATTGGCATAAATAAATTTTTCCCCGTATAGTCTTTAATTCTACCATTTATTTTGAAAATTTACTATACTTTTTTTATATGGATTTCCTTGAATTTAAAACAGGAACAGACGACAATGGACGCCGTCTTGATAAGGTTTTAAGAATATTCAATGCTTCTCTTTCGCTTGCACAAATATACAAGGCACTTAGAAAAGGTTTAATCAAGGTAAATAATAAAAAATCCCAGCCGGATTACCGTATTCAGGACCAGGATGTAATAAGTATTGCAAAATTCCTTATTCAGGATGATCAAAAGCCGGGTGCTGAGCCCAAAAATCCTGTAAAAACTGAACTTGAGGTTGTATTTAAGAACGAACATTTTATTATTGTAAACAAACCGGCCGGTATAAACATTCATCCTGCCAATAAAAAAGAAGCTTCGCTGATTGAGCTTGTAAATGACTATTATTCAAAAAACTATAAGAATGATTCCTTAGCTTTTAAACCGGGTCCCCTTCACCGTCTTGATAAAATGACCAGCGGACTTGTATGCTTTTCTGCAAGCTATGAAGGTGCCAGATGGTTTTCAAGTATTATGCAGGAACACGGTATAAAAAAGACATATAAGGCCATAGTACAGGGAAAAATGACAGAGCCCCGGCAATGGGAAGATTTACTTCAAAAGGATGATGAGGCACAGGGCTATCATACAGTAAAAATCTCGCAGGAAGGAAAAAAAAGCATAACCATTGCAACTCCTGTAAAAACCGGGATTGTAAACGGACAGGAGCTTACAGAAGTTGAATTTAGGATTGAAACCGGAAGACAGCATCAGATAAGGGCTCAGGCTTCTTATCATGACTTTCCTTTGTGGGGAGATACTGCATACGGTGGAAAAAAGGATAAATACAACGGTGGAAGGTATTATCTTTGCGCGTATAAACTGGAATTTCCGCAGAATGAACTTGGACTACCTCCTGTAATTGAGATTGAATGTCCTCCTTGTGATATCAATACTTTTAATATATAATTTAAGCAATGAATATTGTTCAGATTATCAAGCAGAAATTTTCTCCAATAACAATATATGCACTTGTAGGCGAAAGCGGAACCGGTAAAAGCTTTAGGTCTAAGATGCTTGCAGAACAATATAATATAAATGCAATCATAGATGACGGACTTTTGATTCAGGATGAAAAAATAATTGCGGGGCATTCTGCAAAAAGGGAAAAAACATATATGGGTGCTGTACGTGCCGCCCTTTTTGATGATAAGGAACATCGCGATTCTGTTGCAAAGGTTCTTAAAAAATCACATTTTAAGCGCATTTTGATTCTTGGTACTTCCGAAAAAATGGTTACCAAGATTGCAATGAGACTCCAACTGCCACAGCCTGCCAAAATAATTCATATAGAAGAGATTGCTACCCAGGAAGAAATTGAAAAAGCTGCAAAATCACGACAGGTAGAAGGTAAACACGTTATTCCGGTTCCTTCTATCGAGGTAAAAAAGACTTATCCTCAGATTTTCAGTGACTCAATGCACGACTTTTTTACCAAAAGTCCGTTTAAGAAAAAGGCTGGCAAAGGTAAATTAATAGAAAAATCCATCGTTCAACCGGAATTTTCCAAAAAAGGACGCGTAGAAATCTCGGAAGCAGCCCTTACCCAGATGGTTATGCACTGTGTTAGTGAATGTTCACCGGATGTAAAGGTTAAAAAGATTTCGATTAAAACTGATTCGCGCGGATACCGCCTTGTTGTAACAATTGATGTGCCGTTTGGAACCCAGCTTACAGGTAAGGTTCATAAGCTTCAGCAGTATATCATAGACAAAATTGAAACCTTTACGGGTATCCTTATAGAAGAAGTAAGTATTGTAATTGATAAAATTACCAAGGTAGAAACGCCAGAAAGCGTAGAAAAGAAAAATAAGCCGCAATTAACAAGAATTTCATTAGCACGGAATCACGAGTAGCCCGAAGGGCGTGGCAATCTACGACTTCTTTGGCTGAACCCGTATCTGTACCCCTAAACTATTCATCACCGACTTTACAGCGTACTCAAGCTCCCTTCTCTGAGGGTTCATTGGCAGAACAAAGTTACGGCATTCTGTCCAGGTTTTTGCATAAAGTTCAGAAGAAGAATACTTGCCCTGGGTTTCTTTTTTCCAGTCTGTAAGGGTTGTTATAAAATCATAGATTATAAAGTAAAGCTTTTTACCAAGCCTTGCCTGCGGATTTGTTTTGTTTAATTCGTCAAGCTTGCGAAGGTTTTCCATAAAACTGTATTCAATGTTTTTGCGTTCATAGAGCATTGCGCTTACAGACGGCTGAAGATACATAAAAAGGTCTGTTTCTATTGCTTCTGCAACAATCTGCGAAGCGTGTGTATTGTTTATAATTTTAAGCAGCTCTTCTGTAATTCTTGAAGGACTAACCTGGCTCAAAAGCGGAGCCGACTGCTTTATTTTATGACGGAGGTTAAAGGTCATTTTGGCGTCGGTGGTTGCAGAATATTTTATTGCGCGCAGCATGCGTACGGGATCTTCCACAAAGATTGTATCCAAAGGAATTACGGGGCGCAGAATATGTTTTTTAATGTCGCGTACTCCACCAACATAGTCAATTATCTGTTCCTGCAGCGGGTCGTAATAAAGCGCGTTCATTGTAAAGTCGCGGCGCAGAACATCCTGCTCTATTGTACCAAAGTCATTGCCCACAGAGCCTTCTACGTTTGAACGAAAGGTGCTCACTTCAAAAATTTTACTTCCAAAAACAACATGAACCAGACGGAATCTGCGTCCAATTATGCGTGAGTTTCGGAAAATACGTTTGATTTTAGAAGGTGTTGCATCGGTAACAATATCAAAATCTTTTGGAACGTTGCCAACTAAAAGATCGCGCACGGCACCACCAACAATGTAAGCGGTATAACCCGCATCTTTGAGTCTGTTTACAATTTGAAGTGCATCTGGGTCTATTTTTTTATTCGAAATAAAATGTTCAGACTTAGTATAAACGACAGCTTTTTTTACAAGATTGCCTGCCGCATCCGTTCCATATCGATATAACACAATAGCCTATAATAATAATTTTATAGGGCTTTTGCAATATATTGTAATATATCGTTTTCGACAACATCTTTGTCGGTTTCATTAAGAATCTCGTGACGGTCGTTTGGATAGCCTTTTATGGTGACATTGGTCATGCCGTTGGCTTTGTAAATGTTGTAGAGTGCCTGGATGGTTTTGCCGTAGTCGCCGACAGGATCTTCTTCGCCATAGAGGAAATAAATCGGGAGGTTTTTGTCTATCTTTTTCATATTGGCGCTCTTGTGAATTGTACGCAGGGCGCCGGTCATGTCGCAGTAAAAGCTGGTTTTTAGAGGGAAGCCGCACCATTTGTCTTCTTCGTACATCTGGACAACTGTCGGGTCTTTTGTAAGCCAGTCGTGAATTGTATTAAGAGGTTTGATTCTCTTGTTGTAGCCGCCAAAAGAAAGGGTGTCTAAAAGCTTTATGATGCTGTTTTTACCGCAGAAAAGCCTGAACATTTTTGCAAGAATGTTTCCCATAGTAACAAGCGGAATGCGAGGACCTGCAGTACCAATTAAAAAACAGGCTGCAATCTTTCCGTGGTAGTTTTCTATGTAGCTTTGGGCAACAAAGGTACCAAAGCTGTGTGCCATAAGAATAACCGGAACTCCAGAATATTCTGCATTTACACTATCTATCATTTCGTCTATATCTTTTACAGCAAGGTTAAATCCGTTTTTATCTGAAAGCTTACCAAAGTCACCATTTCCGTTTGCAATGGAAAGCTCTGCGGTTTTACCGTGACCACGCATATCAAAAGCATTAAAAATATAGCCGTTTTCGCTTAAGATTGAACCAAAGCGGTCATAGCGCAAAGAATGCTCTGCAAGACCATGATTAAAAACTATAACTGCTTTTGGCTTTACTTCGTTTTCTCCATCAGAATCTGGAATCCATCTGTTTACCCAGTGCGAAAAACCGTCTTTTGTTTTGAACTCAAAGCTTTTTAGTGACATATAACCTCTATTTTGCTACAATAAAATTATGGAAACAGCAACAGTAAAAACACAGAAAATGGTTTTTGGCGGTCAGACCATAGCAAAAATCGGTACAAAAACCGTATTCATTCCCTATGCCCTGCCGGACGAAACTGTATCCATAAATATAGTACAGCACAAAAATGATTATGACAACGCTCAAATTATAAAAATTATTGAGCCCTCTCCTTACCGAAAAAATCCTGAATGTAAATATTACGGAGCCTGCGGTGGCTGCAATATGATGCATATCCAAAGCGAATACCAAAAGCAGCTTAGGCTTGAAATGCTCAAGGATTCCTTTATTTCAAACAAAATTGACCTGGACAGTCTTGGAGTGCCTGTACAGATTATTAGCGGACCCGATTTTAATTACAGAGCAAGATTCCAACTGACCGACGGAGGTCTTTGTACTAAAAGCCAGAACAATGTTGTTGGAATTGACCAGTGTCTTTGCGCAGAAAACGTAATAAACGAATATCTTGAAAAAAACGAGATTAACGCACGACCAAAGGGACGAATACATCTTTTTGGAAGCGACAAGGTCTGCGATCAGAATGAAAAAATCAAATTATATGTTCCGCAAGATAAACCTGTGCAAAAAAATATACAGTCTGGCAAAAGTTCTAAAAAACTTAAATTAAAAGAAAACCATCATTTTGCTGGAACAGTACTTTCGCCTCAGAACCTTGTAACAGTCCAGTTATTAGACAGAAAGATTACCTTTGATGTTCGTGGCTTTTTTCAATCAAATCTTTTTGTTTTTGAAAAAGTAATCAAGCTCATTTTGGATGTACTCCCAGGCGGTCAGAATATTCTGGATATGTATTCAGGCTGCGGTTCAATCTCCTGCTTTTTGGGACAGAAATATAATAACGTTGTACTTGTAGAGCATAACCGGGATGCACTTGTTTTTGCAGAACAGAATATGGCAGGAATAACACACACAAGCTATGGCCTTAGCGGAGAAAACTGGGCCAAGAACTGTGCTTCTTCCTGCCCTGCTTTTGATGCGGCTGTAGTAGATCCTCCACGCTCCGGTATGGAAAAAGCAGTACTTGAATATTTTTGCAAAAGAGGTATTCCTTTTATTGTGTACCTTTCTTGCAATCCTTCTACTCAAAGCCGGGACTGTGCACAGCTCCTTAAAAATGGTTATAATATTAAGAAAGCCTTTCTTATGGATTTTTATCCTAATACAAGCCATATAGAAAGTCTGGTGATTTTGGAAAAATTATGAAACGACAATTTATCTTTCTTATGCTCCTGCTTTGTTTTCCGCTTTTTGCAGGAGAAGGTATTGAGCTTAATAATATAAATGCAACCTGGACCCGAGTTCTTCCGGGCAAGGTAATAGGCAAACCTCAAATGACTTCTTACGGTTTTGCAGTAATTACAGATGCAAAAAATCTTATGGCTTTTACAAGTGAGGGACGCATTGTTTTTGAATCAAATCTAACAAAGGCAACCTCAGCATTTTTTGGAGTACTTGATCATGACTTTTTTGCTGTTGTAACTAACAGTTCAAAGCGTGTTAGTCTTTTAAATCCCGACGGCAGAGAACTTTGGAATGCAACCTTAGATTATAAAATTATTGATGTCCCGTTTGGCGGCCAGGACGGACGCTTTTTTGTTCGTGGTTCAGATTCCATCACCTGCTTTGGAATAAACGGAGTTCAAAAATGGACAGTAACAACACCGCCTCAGGCAAAGACACAGGTACAGCAGCTGCCAGATGGAAGTCTTGTTGTATTTTTACAGCAGCTGGATAAAGGAAAAACAAAAGCTGTACGCATAACTCCATTTGGAGAAATTGTAGAAGAGATTACTTTTGCGGGACAGGTTATAAATGCACTTACAACTCCCAAAGGAATTCTCCTTGTATTTACAGACGGAACCAGCGGCCTATTTAACTTAAAAAATAATAAGTCTGAACATCAGTGGCTGTTTAAAAAAGAGCTTACTCAAAAAACAAACCAGGACTTTTTTATTCTTTCCCAGGATAAAACCAGCGTTATTTATGTAAACATAAAAAAGTCAAACGTAGAAATTGATTATATAAACCTCGAAGATGGAAGCATTAAAGATTCATTTGTTATAAACCAGGGCATTGTCCCGACCTACGGCTGGTGTAATGATTCCGGCGTATTCATTGCAGATACATCTAATGCATATTTTTACAACAACGCAGGCCGTTACATATGGAGCGGTATTCTTCCCGGCAAAAAAAGCCGCTTTACCTATTCCTATACAGCTTTTACTGTAGACAACTGTTATCTCTTATTCTGTTCTGACTGGAGTATTCAATCCTTTAGGACTGCGCATTCACCTGCAAAGACCGCTTCCCAAAACCAGCAGACACAAACTCAAAGAGCATATCAAAGCTATTACGAAATTAATACTACCTTGCTTGAACTCCCGCTGCCCTTGCCGCTTGATAAAAACCTGCTGCTCCCAGAACGTGTTCAGACTCTTAAAAACGGAAACTACAGCAAAACAGAAAGGGAATATGCTTCCGAGCTGCTTTCTATTTGCAGTGCCTATAAAAAGAATCTTACGACAACTAATTTTGGAACAAGAATAGAAAAATCAATTTTCGAAACAGATGCAACGGGTATTCAAAATATTGCATCCCAACTCTGCCTGTTTTATACAGATACCTTCTGCGATTATGTTGCATATTTTCTAAAATATGAACAGAACAAAACAATTCAATCTACTTTACTCAAGGGTATTATTCAAAACGGTTATGATCCAAACGGAGTTATAATGGACAGTCTTGAATATCTTGCACATAACCTTAGCGAAAAGGACGAAACCATGCTCAAGGAGCTTTGCGATGCAGTCTATTCAATCTGCTGGACCATGGGTTATGACGCAATAGAACCTAAGGGTAAGGATACTCTTACAACACTTCTCTATCCAAAATACACTTCTGTCATCCGAGATTACGCCCGAAATACTTTGAAAAAACTTGTTGGTAAATAATAAAAACCGTGTTATAATTAGAGGATAAGGTGTAATTATGAAAAAACTATTATCTTCTTTAATTATTTCATTATTGGTTTTATCCGGACTTACTGCTCTGGAAGTAAACGAACCCGAACTTAGAGTAACAGGCTCAGAAACAATTGAATTTATTAACTATGTAGGACCACACAAGGTTATTGATTCGCTTGCTGCAATCAAAGCTATTGGTTCAGACATGGGTAAAACTATTGTTCCTGAAAAAGCCTCTTCTGTTGGCAACAAAAATAAATACTATGTTGTTCATGCTGTAGATGCAAACGAAAAAGGCAAGCTTGATGCTGATATTCTTTTTATTGGTCCAGATGCTACTGTTGACCATATTGTTAACCTGCGCCGTATTATCAGTGCATATCTTTCAAGTGCATACGGCTACAGCGAAAAAGATGCAGATACACTTGCAGTATTCGTTACAGTTTACAATGCCGTTTACCGCGGAAAATATGATGTATATGAGTCTAAATACAAGAGCGCAGTTATGAAAAACCTTAGCAAGGATAACTGTGGTCTTGCCGTAAACTACAAGGACTGGCCAGGAAAATCAGAAATTGTTATTCCGCTCTATGATGTAAGCGGTGGTCTTTCTACTGTAGATACTTCGGTAATCAGCGATTCAAATGTTGTAGAATCCATGAAAGAAGATGATGACCGCAACGTAGAAAGCCGCAAGGACATGGTAGACCTTAAGGAACGCGAAGCAGAACAGGCAACAGAAAAGGCACAATCTTCACAGAAAAAAGCTGCAGAAGAACAGAAGAATCTGAACGAAACAAAGAAGGAAGCTCAGACCGCTCAGAAAAAAGCTGATGAAGCCAAGAAGGAAGCCGAAAAGAATCCTACTGAAGAAAACAAGCAGAAAGCCGAAACAGCTCAGAAGCAGGCTGATGAAAAGAAAGAAGAAGTAAAGGAACAGGAAAAGAAGACAGAAGCCGCTAAAGAAGAAGCTAAAGAACAGCAGGCTCTTGCAGATAAGAAACAGAACGAAGCACAGCAGGAACGCAAAGAAATTGCTAAGGACCAGCAGGAAGTTCAGGAAAAAGAAGCTGCAGAAGCAAAAATGCCTAGCGAATACGGTATTATGCTTTCGGACGAAAAAGCACTTTTGAGCCGCCTTGTACGCTTTAATACAGAAACTGGTGAGATTATAAAGAAGTCTCCTGTAACACAGATTCGTAACCGAACAATCTATGCAATTGGCGATGAATTTATTGCAGTAGCAGGAGAAGATGCAGGTAACGCTGCTATTAAACTTGTAACAATTGACCAGGTAAATATGGAAATTACAAGTGAAAGTAACGAAACTCTTGCTCCAGATTCAGTTCTTATGCGAGATGGAAATGACTTCTACTGTGTAATTGCAGATGGAAATGACTGGAAGGTTGGTAAGTTTGATTCTAACCTGGTACTCAAGCTCAAGAGTGATGTAAATGTAAAGAGCTCTACTCCAATTACAATTACAGACTCTGGAGTTGTAGTAACCGACAGCCAGGGTCGCCTGAGACTTTTGAACAAGGCAGACCTCAAGTCTATTACCAAAGAACAGGTAGCAGACGCTAAATAAGAGTTATTTAAGAACCTTATACTTTTTAAGTACCAGGGCACCATCTTCATTTTGCAAGAGCGTAAAACGAAGGTCTCTGCCCTGAAGCTTAAGGAGCTTTTTCTTTTGACGGGCGGTACAGGTAAAAAGATATTCTGTACCGTCCTCTGTTTTTATAGCTGGAAAGTTAAAAGGCATATTGCCCTTGCTTACGATATAACCAGTAATAACAATCGTAGAATCATTTTTAGACTGTGCAGATTTGTCTACAGCAAACAGCCCAAGAGTCGAAATCATACTAACTAAAAGGATTATAAAAAGCTTTTTCATACCTGCCCTCCTAGTTAAATTCAACCAGATAGTATTCCATAAGGTCACTTACATTTGCAGTAAGCTCAAAGGATTTGATATTGTTTCCAACATAGTGAACACTAAAGCCGTTTGGTCCAAGGTCAACTGATTTTGCTTTTGCTATGATAGTCGGTTTGTATGTATACTCTCCCATTTTTAATGTGTTAAGATTTATTGCATCAAAGAACAGCTCTTCTTCATCAGTCTTTTTTGCACTTCTGTTCATTGTGTAATAATAGTTTTCTCCGGTCTGTGCAAGCTGTGCACTGGTTGGTGCAGCCGTATTAATAAGAACCAGAGCAAAATTACTAAGAGCTTCTTTATAGGTTGAACCGCGTTTTATTAATGCCTGGTTTATTGCCTGTTCATTTACATAACCGTTTGTAGCAATTTCTTTTATAAGATCAATTCCGCCATAGTTACGTGCAAGGAAGGCTCCAAAAGTATAAGTATTTGCATAACTTACATAAATTGAATCTATATCAATTTTCTGACCAGAAGAATCTTTGACTGTATAAGAATCCCAATTTCTGAATCCATAATAATAAAACAGATTAAAGAGCGGTAAACGAGCCATTGGAGATTCAGTGTATTCTGTAGAAAGGAAAC
>JAEEGJ010012809.1_pt1 | contig 20597 bp, 16 predicted proteins | sample 8958761 | NCBI WGS metagenome assembly JAEEGJ01 (sample SAMN16246546, study PRJNA631951) | gut metagenome | biome: gut microbiome; feature: rumen; material: RS-attached | host: Bos | place: Iran: Karaj | collected 2018-10
TGATAAAGTCATAGCATCGAGCCTTTTTCGCCGCTTCAATGACTTCTTCACGGCTTGCATCGGGCCTGCCGAGAGCGATATTGTTGTAGACCGTATCATGAAACAGATACACCTTCTGGAACACCATACTGATATTGTCCATAAGCATCGCAAGCGGTATCTTTCGTATATCCGTACCACGCAGAAGTATTTCTCCGCTTTTAACGTCCCAGAAGCGAGTCAGCAGACTTGCGATAGTTGATTTTCCGCCGCCCGAAGGTCCGACCAGAGCTGTCATCGTGCCTTTATCGGACTTGAATGATACATCTTTCAGCACGTCTTTTTCACCGTAGGCAAATGTGACATTGCGGTATTCTATTTCGGGAGCATTGCTTTCTCTCAGCATTTCCGCTCCGTCGTCAGCAAGCTCTTTTTCGTCAAAGAGTGATTCAATCCTGTCCATACAAGCGTTCATTACCGTCAGCCTTGCTATCTGTCCGTAGAATGACTTCAAGGGGACAAACAGGTCGAAGAGGAACAGCAGCATACCGATGTAGAAATTCAGCGGCATAGCACCCGTAACATAAAAATAAGAAGATACGGCAAGAACAAGAATAGTTCCAAAAGTATAGATAAGGTTCACTCCTGTCTGCCACGGTGCATGGTCTAACTCAAAGTCAATGTTGACCTTGCAGTTAAGCTCAAAGCTGTCAGTCAGCTCCTTTGATTTATCGCCCATGAGGTTGAATGTCTTTATGATGCCGATACCCTCTGTAAAGTCAATCACCGATTCTGTCAGCTTTTCCGAAGCCTCCTGACGTTCGTCCGAATGGTGAAGTGTACTCTTTTTCATAGCAAAACCGAGAGTGAGCATTCCTGCCGTAACCGTCAGGGAGATAAGTCCCAATCTCCAATCGAAAAAGAACATGAACAGCACCATTATCGCCTGCGAGAACAGATAGCTCATCATGTCGGCTAAGGTCATCATGCAGTTTTCCTCAATGAAAACCATATCCGTTGACAGCACCGAGCTTATCTTGCCGATGTTGCCCTCGGTGAAATATCCCATAGGCAGTCGGCGCAGATGCTCGCCCAGCTTCATTCGCATATCCGCAAAGATCATGTAGCCTGATGCACTTTGCAGCCTGTCAGCGAAATACTGGAGCAGCGCCTGCACTGCGACGCTTACGATGAGTGCAAAAGCTATGTATAGGCAATGTCCCTTTGTGACCGTTCCATCTATAAATGCCGTAACAACGAAATATGCCAGCATTATCGGCATTTTCATCAGCATTCCTTTAAGGAAAGATAGGAACATCGCACCGTATATCCTGCCCTTGTATTTGCCCGAAACGCCGAGTATTCGTCCGATAAGTCCAATCATGCTCTCACCTCATTTCCGATAGTCCAGTTTGCTCTTGCTTCACTGCTGTTCCATAGCTTCTGATACTCCGCACAGCTTTGCAGGAGTTTTTCATGCGTATCTGCTGCAATGATATTCCCGTCATTCATGACGCATATCTTGTCGGCATTCACTATCGTCTGCAAGCGGTGAGCGATAACAAGGACTGTCTTGCCCTTGATTATCTCGGCAATAGCGGAGTTCATTTTCTCCTCGTTTTCGGGATCAATGAAAGCTGTTGCCTCGTCAAGTACAATAACAGGAGCATTTTTCAGTATCGCCCTTGCAAGGGATATGCGCTGACGTTCACCGCCCGAAAGCATTTTGCCGCCGTCGCCTGCCATTGTATCGATTCCTTTCGGCAGACGTCTGAGGAACTCTCCGCATTGTGCTTTTTCAGCCGCGGCTAAGACTTCTTCACGACTTGCATCTGGTTTACCGACGAGGATATTTTCATACAGCGTTGTGTTGAACAGAAACTGCTCCTGCGAGACATATGAGATGTTGTCGTTCAGTGCTTCAATGCTCATATCCGTGATGTCCTGACCACCGAGAGTGATACATCCGCCGCTGAGATCATAGTAGTGGACAAGCAGCTTTGCAAGGGTTGATTTGCCGCTGCCCGATTCTCCCACAAGAGCTGTGAGCGTTCCCTCACCAAGTTCAAGGAATACACCGTGTAGTACTTCCTTTTCCTTGTAGGCAAATCGCACATCTTCAAATTTTACGATATGTGAATTACCAATAAACGAATTATCATTAGTTTTTAAAGGCTCGCTGTCCATAGCCTTTTCAATCTCATCAATCTTATAGCCAAGTTGCGGAAATTTTCCTGCAAAGCTGAGAGCTTTCAGCAAGGGGACGCCGATAGAAAGCGACAGACAGAATACAAGTACAAGGTCAGCAAGAGTTGATGTACCATTGATAACAAATAGCGTTCCCACAGGCAGCATTACAAGTGCCGTACAAGGGAGTATCGCACTGTAAAGCGCCATCCAGCCCCAGCAAGCTTTGTACCATGCAAGGGTGAAATCACGGTAGCTTTTGATGTCGCTCTCATATCGCTGATAGGATTCACCGTCCCGACCGAACACCTTAACGACTTCCATACCATTAACGTACTCTATGATCGTTGCGTTCATCTTTGCGGATGCGGCGTAGTAGGCATTCATTTGTTTCATTCCTGTGCGGAACATCATGCCCATAGCAAACAGTCCGAGTGGAAGCGAGCAGAGGGACAGCAGTGCCAGTTTCCAGTCTGCGAAGAACATACATATAATGGCTATAAGTGCCATTGCTAGGTTTGAAATGCCTTCTGGAATTGCGTGTGCCAACAGCAGTTCAACCTGATCTATATCGTCTGTGAACAGTTTTTTTATCCTGCCGTTTCCCATATCCTGAATAGTTCCGAGTGGCTGACGCTCCATTTTTTTCTGCAGGGATATGCGTATGTTTTTAAGAGTGTTGTATGCAGATATATGGGAGTATTTCAGTCCTAGTACATATAAGATAGCGTATACTAACTCAAATAAAAAAATAATAACTATATTGATTGCATAATAGCTTGTGGAGAGCGTTTCGCCCTTCAGCAATGGTTCGATGATACGATACACAAGGAAAAACGGTATTGCTGATGCAATAAGTCCTGCAAACATCACACCAAGCGCCGCATAGGTGTATCTGATATATCCTCCCATATAGGGCCTGATCTTACTAAACACTTATTCTTTCCTCCTGATATTACGTTATTCAAACGTCCAGTTTTGTCCCTCTTTCTGAGTTCTGACCATCTGTGCGAATATCCCATTCTTTTGCAGAAGTTCAGCAGGCTTGCCTGACTCCTTTACAACTCCATCTGCCAGAACTACTATCTTGTCCGCTCCTGAGACAGTTCTCATTCTGTGGGCAATGACCATGACAGTTTTATCTTTGATAAGTCGTGAAATTGCAGTCTGTATAGCTGTTTCGTTTTCAACGTCAAGGCTTGCCGATGCTTCATCAAGAAGTATGACAGGTGCGTTTTTCAGAAACGCTCTCGCAATGGATATACGCTGACGCTCACCGCCTGAAAGCTCGCTTCCGTTTTCACCGATTACTGTATCATATCCATCTGGCAGGCGGCGTACAAACTCATCGCAGTTTGCAAGTCTTGCTGCTTCTATTACTTCATCATCAGTGGCATCCTTTCTTCCAATACGTATGTTGTCAGTTATGCTCTGATTGAAAAGAGTTACATCCTGAAATACGATAGAAAAAGCTGAGAAAAGCGTCTCGGGATCGATCTTAGAAATATCCATGCCGCCGAGAGTTATCTTTCCGCCAGTAATGTCCCAGAACCTTGCAGCAAGGCGGGATACCGTAGTTTTTCCGCCACCTGACGGACCTATCAGAGCCGTGACTTCTCCCTGTTTTGCTGTAAATGACACATCGTTGAGTACTGCCGTGTCGTCGTTATATGCAAACGAAACATGATCGAATGTGATGTCATAGCCGTTGTTTGTCATTTGCTCCGAGCCAGTCTGAATTTCATGTGAAAGAACCTCGTCAAGACGTTCACACTGAACCGTTGTTGCGATTATAGCCGCAAAGTTCTGTAATGTTATCTGCATAGGATCATACAGTCTTGATACAAGCATAAGGAACATGAAGAACGTAAGTAGTGATATACTGCCGTCGGCAAGTAATACGCCACCTACAAGCGCAGTTGTGGCTATACCGAGTTTCAGTATTATAGCTGCTGAATTAACACATATCGCAAGTTTTAATTCCGTAAACAAAGCATATTTTTCTACGTTTTTTATTTTTGCATCAAGTCCGTTCATGTAGCTGTTCAGTGCATTGTTTGCACGGAGATCACGGACAGTTTCAAGACATTCCTGTATACCATCTGCCATTTCCATTTTTACAGAGTTATTCTTTCTGACCGTTTTTTTCTGATAGTCAGTCGAAGCACATATAAGCAGGAACGAAGCGGGGATCACCCAGAAACTTGCCAGTACCATACGCCAGTCAAAGAATATGAACATACTCACACCCACGATGGCAGTTGATATAAGTGCGCCTATAAGCTCCGGTATCCAGTGACTCGAAGCTGTTTCTATCATTGCGCAGTCAGACATGATCGTAGTTGTTAGGTCTGCGATATTCTTTTTCCCGAAATATGAAAGCGGCAGTTTCCTCAGCTTTTCCGCAAGAGCAGTTCTTCTCACTCCGCTTTCTTTATAAGTTGAAAGAAATGTGGCGCCATACTGGATGTAATTGGTCAGTCCAATCAGTATAATTATAGCTATTGAAGCGACGGCATAAAACGGTATTCTCTCTTTGGTAAGGTTATTGTCAAGCATATCTTTTATAAGGTTATAAAGGATTCCAGCTGACATCATAAATGACATATTAGTAACTGTAACGCTCGCGCAGGCCTTTACCATATCGACAGCACCATCATGGGAAAGTGCAAATGTATGCTGCAGTTTTTCTGTTATCTTCATCTCAGGCACCTACCTTCCAGTTTATTGAACGGCTGTATTCATCGAACATCTGCCTGTACAGACCGTTTTTATCCATAAGTGCTGAATGTGTACCGTATTCACAGACGCTGCCGCCTTTAAGCACATAGATACAGTCAGCATTCACAACCGTACTCAGTCTGTGAGCTATCATAATTACTGTCTTCCCTTTAGCAAGTTCACTGAACGCTGCCTGCACCTTTGTTTCGTTGTCGGGATCTGCAAATGCTGTTGCCTCGTCAAGAATTATTATCGGAGCATTTTTAAGTATTGCCCTTGCAATTGCTATTCTCTGCTGTTCACCACATGAAAGATATGTACCCTTTTCTCCTATAATGGTATGGATGCCGTCAGGAAGCTTTTCAATTATATCTCTGCACTGAGCAGTTTCAAGAGCCTGTATGACTTCTGATTCCGTTGCATCAGGTCGTGCAAGGCGAACATTTTCAAGTATGGAGTTTTTCAGCAGGTGGCTGTCCTGAAATACGAAAGAAAGCTGCTTCATAAGTTCTTCCTGTGGAATACTGCGTATATCAACACCACCTATGAGTATCGCCCCTTCGGTAACATCAAAAAAACGAGCGATAAGTTCTGCTGTTGTAGTCTTTCCGCCGCCTGATGGCCCTACAAGTGCTATATGCTCTCCGTTCCTTATACTTATATCAAGATTTTTTACAGCATAATCTGCGGAATCCTTATAGCGGTAGCTGACATTTTTAAGTTCTACTGAATTATCTTTCCGTTTTTCAACCTTTTCAGTTTCAGTAAGCGGATGGATTTTCAGAATATTTTCCATTCGTTTCAGTGCATCCATGACTACCATTTCCTGTTCGCCTGAATATGCTATCTTCGTTAGAGTTACGGTCAGCAGGGGAGTTACAATGATATAATACATCACATTGAGTATCATATCAGAATCAACACTTCCCTTTGAAAGGATATACGCTCCAAGTACAAGAAATGCAAACACTGAGTTTATGCAGGTCATGAACATGGTCATAGGCTTGCGGAGAATAAGGGTATATTCTGTAGTCCATCTGCCGAAACCATCTATCGCTTCCTTGAACCTGCGGAAGGAATGAACTGACTGACCGAACACTTTTACTACCGGTACTCCGCGAACATATTCTGTAGCCTCGCTACTCATAGTATCGAGAGCATTCTGATATTCAGTCATTTTCTCCTGCATACCCTTGCCCATCATACTCATCATGAACGCAAAGCCGATAAGCGCGGGGATAAGGCATATCAGTCCAAGTTTCCAGTTGAATGCAGCAAGCAGGATCAGAAGTCCGACAGGAGTTGCAGCAGCAACAGCTTTATCGGGCAGATTATGTGCAATAAATGTTTCTGTTGCAGCTGTTGACTCGTTTACAGTACGGCGGATCTTTCCTGTACCGTCCTCATCAAATACTCCCAGCGGCAAAGTTACTATCCGATGCATAAGACTGCTTCTCATATTTGCTTGAACCCTGAATGCAGCGATATGCGTACAGAACAAAGCAACTATGTATATAAGAAGTGTGGCGACTGTTATACCAACCGCCTGCCATGCTATGCATGCTATCTTTGATAGTTCCTCGCCTTTAACAGCTATACGGATTATTTTCCACAGATCATAAAAAGGAACAAGCCCCGTAAATGCACTTACTGCCGCAAGTATGCGCCCTAGTGTTATTAGGTATCGGTGTCCTCCTGCATATTCGTTCAGTATTTTCATTACTTTCGGATTGTTTTCTGTTTTCATAATGTCCTCCGTTAGTCATATAAAAGAGCTTATACTCACGGCATAAGCTCTTTTAGGTCCGGATCTGCAATCATATTATCTTATGCAGCCGGCTTTTCTTCTTCCTCACTTGTTTCGGAAAGGTTTTCTTCAACGAAAAGACTTATACAGTCTTCTATCATCTTTTCACCGCAGTTTACAGGAATACCTGCTGCAAGCCAGTAGGCGTAACCTCCTTTGTTGTACTCTGCAAGATCATTCAGATCACTGCCGTAGCGGAATTCGGTGTGATAAGTTGTGGCAGGAGTATCAGGCATCATCAGAAAATACCTGAACTCTCCTGCATCATTATCTGTAGTTTCGTAAAGATATCCTTCCATCATTCCGCCTAAGGAAAAGTCCTTAACGAACTTGTATTCATGTTCGAACAGCTTTTTGCCGCTGTTATCGATTCCCGAGATATTGCTGCCATTAAATACAAACTGCTTTACGCCATTGATAAAATAACAGTCAAATCTTATATCCTCAGAATTGGTGTAAGCATTTACCGCGTCTTCACCGTAAAGAGTTGCAGTGCAGGAGCTTTTAAGCATTTCAGCAGTGCTTTCAGCCATGTCTTTACCTACAAAAGCTTCGCACTTGTCAATCCATACCTGATTATACTTTGTATCACAGATGACGGTAAACAGTTCGTCGTATGTGCCCTCTATATCTTCAAGAAGCTGTTCGGCAGGTGACAGCTTCTCGGAAATTACTGCAGGCTCATTCGATTCATAATTTTGTGTGCTGTTTTTCTCTGATCCGCAGGCACATAATGATAATGTCATTGCGATAGCGAATGAAAGAGTGAGTGCTTTTTTCATTAAAAAATCTCCTTAAGTTATATTAAGCTAACAAGCTTTGAAAATAATAGCAAGGAAATTATTAATACTCCTTGCCTTGTTTGCCGTAGATTATGATAACACATCAAATTTCCGCTGTCAATAAGCAGAAATAAACTTTGTTATTATATACAAACAAAAATAAATGTTTCAGATTTATTTTGTTTCTTTAGTACCTTTAAGGAACAGTTTGTACAATTCATTTTTATCGTTTTATCGCGCAGAAATACACTATGGAGCCTTCAACTTTAAATTCAATAAGGTCATATACTCGTTCAAGTCTTTTTTTTAGTTTATGTTCTGTATCAAAGGGGGGTGTGAACCACCCTTTTTTAACAAGTATGTTCCTCACAAAACTGTCTGTTACTCTTGATTTGCCTGTAATATAAAAGCAGGCTAAAAACACACCTCCTTTTTTCAGTACACGGTAAGTTTCACAGAATGCAGCTTTTTTATCAGGAAAAGCATGAAAGCCGTTCATGCTCAGTACAGCATCAAATGTGTTTTTTTCGAAAGGAAGCTGTCCGACATCTCCCTGTATAAGAGCTACGTTTTCAAGTAAATAAAGCCGTTCACGAGCTTGTGATAACATATCTTCACTATAGTCAAGACATGTGATATCAGCATTCTTAAGAATGTAATATTTTTTACGTGTAAATACAGCAGTTCCTGCAGGAACATCAAGAAGTTTACCTGAAAAATCATCTGGGATAAAGTCAAGTATTTTCTCAGCTATCTTGTTATCATCAACGCCTTTCCAGAATAGTTTGATATACAGTTTGCTCCACCACTTATCCTGTGTCAGAACATCATCATATATATTACGTGAACTCTTGTATGAACTCGTTATGTTATCATATTGTTTTTTTGATTTCTCAGTTTTTCTTGCTACACAGTGCATGCGAAAAAAAGGCCTGACTTCAAAGGAGTCCATATGCAGACCTGAATTGTTGCATAGTCTCTGTATATCTTCTCTACTATATATCTTAACATCACCTTTTCCCGAAAGATGTATCAGCGGCATTTCTATATGATTACAGAACCAACGTACTGCTTTACTTTTCATTGTCATGTCACGCAGTATAAGTCTGCCGTTTGGACGGAGAACACGATTCACACTATTAAAGAAATCTTGCGGATTTGGATAATGATGAAAACTCTGACAACAGATCACGACATCGAAAGAGTTTTCTTCAAACGGAAGATTTTCACAGTCACCGACTATAAGCTCAACATTTTCCATTTTCTTTGCTTTTGCAACTTCTATCATTTTTGGTGTAAGGTCTATACCTGTATAGTGCTTGTCTGGGTATTTTTCGTGGAGAAGCGTTAACATAGGACCTGTTCCGCATCCGCAGTCCAGCAGATCGTTAAACGGCTCTTTTTCAAGTTCAGCAAGCACATCAGGATATTCCTTTTTGCACATATTATATACGCCTGCATGGTCTGATTCATATACCTCGGCGGCTTTTGTAAATTCCTTTATGGATAAGCTTTTGTATTCTGTACTTGTCATATTTATTATTCCTTTCAACTTCGTTTCTATGGTATGCACCGATTAACATGTTTGCAGAATTCTTCGTATTCTTGAACGTAAAGATTATGTAGCCATTTTCCCTCTGTATTTTTCAGTATGATTGTAATAATGCCCCAATTGATGATAATAACAGGAACAAGCAAGATATTATGCCATAGAAGACTGACACCTAAGATGAGTATCCACCAGCCACTATACACGGGATTTCTTACACAAGTGAAAATGCCAGTTGTTATAAGGCGATTTTCTTTTATATTCTCGTCCATGCTCGATTGAACTGCTCCGATAAACCAGATAACTACATCTGTTATAATTAAAACAACTCCAGCAACTCACAGCAACATAGCGGTAAAACTGTTTAATGTTCCAATATTGAATATATAATAGAATAATACGATTACAATTGCAGTGATAAGTGCCATTCCTGCTACAAGAAACGGTCCTATCCCAAAATCGGTAAATGATTTTTGTCTTTCATTATTACTCCTATCCTAGCGCAACATCAAGTATCATCATCAACGTAAATCCTACGGAAAACATGATAACTCCGATATTTGAATGTTCGCCCTCTGACATTTCGGGTATCAGTTCTTCAACGACTACGTAAATCATAGCACCTGCTGCAAAGCTCAATAAATACGGCATTGCAGGTAAAAACAGTCCCGCAAATAGTATAGTCAGTGCTGCACCTATCGGTTCGACTATACCTGAAAGCACGCCGTCCGCAAATGCTTTGCCTTTACATTTTCCCTCTGCGTGAAGTGGCATTGAAATTATGGCTCCTTCAGGGAAATTCTGTATTGCAATACCAAGAGCTAGCGCAAATGCCCCTCCTGCTGTCATATCAGATGAGTCTGATATGAAACCTGCATACACAATACCAACCGCCATTCCTTCAGGTATATTATGGAGTGTTACCGCAAGCACCATCATCGTGGTTTTCGCTAACCTTGACTGAACACCCTCTGCTTTTTCCGCATTCATATGCAGATGTGGTATTATAGTATCGAGTAACAACAGAAACAGGATACCGCACCAGAATCCTATAACCGCAGGCATAAAAGTAAGTTTTCCCTTAGCGTCAGACATATCCATTGCAGGTATGATAAGACTCCATATAGAAGCTGCTGTCATAACACCTGCAGCAAATCCAGTCAGCATACGTTGTATTCCTCTGCTCAGATTGCACTTCATAAAGAACACGCAAGCTGAACCTGCCACTGTACCAAGAAACGGCAGCAGTAATCCTATTATTACTTCTTGCATAATATACTACCTTTCTGTAAATCCTTTATAGCTGTAAGTGGCAGAATGACAATCTCAGAATAAAACTACCACCTGAAAGTAGCCCAGCGGTCATTCATTTTCGGAAGCAGTAGTGCGAACAGCTTCGCACGGATACTGTACCTTTTCATTTCTTCATTGAAGCTGTGTTCTTCCACAAGTCGAAAACCGTCCACAAGATCTGCGATCTCATGTCCCGAATCCGTACCCGACATGAAGTGAGCATTTGTATTTTTTACGGTATCGTGGTGCTTTTCATTCTTCTGCATCATCTTGCAATTCTGTTCTGCGATAAGAATACCGCCATCAGGAAAATTGTTTTTCAGAACTTCCAGAAACGTCCGTATCTGTTCAAGCGTCAGGTACATAAACAGTCCCTCAGCTATAAATACAGGCTTTGATTTACATCCTGTGAGAGATTCATTTACCTGTCCACACCAGCTATCCTCCAACGCACTGCCTGCTATCATGGTTACACGGTCACGCTCGGGAAATGCCTTTTTTCTTGCAGCGATTGCATCGGGAAGATCAAGATCGAACCAACGTATCTTACCGTTATCCATTCTGGAAAAGCGGTCATCAAAGCCTGCCCCCACATTCACAACTACAGTATCAGGCGCATTCTGAATAATTCCCTTTAACTGACGGTCGAGCATAATAGTTCTTGCAACAACGCCCTCGTGGGACATGAATTTGTCATACTGCTCTGTATCAATGTTCAGTGCCCTGATTATCTCGACAGCCATATTATCCTTGATACGGGCATTCTTTCGAAGCGTCTCATTCGCCTTGACCGCAAGGGGGATAAGTGCCGTTGTCTGTACATCGCCAAGTTTCAGTTCCATAATAAATACTCCTTTAATTTTTATTCCATGCCTTTCAGCACTTCTACCATGTCTATCCCCTTTATCCTGCGCGAGAACAGGAAGCTTACAAGTACGGACACAGTCATCACGAATATTGCTGAAATTAAGAATGTTGTCGGCGCAATATAGCAGGGCCAGTCTATGGCGTCACCGTTGGAATCCATCATCGTCTGCAGTGGCAAACGTCCGAGAGGAATTCCGCATATAACTCCTAATATCGACAGCCATAAATTCTGTGTGGATAGAAGTCTGCGTATTGCACTGCTCTTGAAGCCGAGGACTTTCAAAGTTGCAAACTCTTTTTCACGTTCGTTGAAGGACAGATTTCCCGAATTATAGAGAACTATAACTATAAGCAGAGTCGAGAATATCACCATGAAGTAAACAAGTAGATTCATTATTTCCATCATCTTATCGAAAGCGGCAATCAGGTCTTTCATGCTGTGGACTGCGGAAACACAGTCATCATTGGCGATATTTTCGCAGCCATTTTTTGAAACAAGCATAACGGGACGGAAGTCTATTCCTGCGGCTTCGTAGTCCTCACGTAGCATTGTTATACCTGTTATATTAGGGTGACGAGAGATAAGTCCTATCCTGCTCTCGTTCCATTTGCTACCTGTTGCGGTTTTCCAATACACCTTGTCGCCCTCGGACAGTCCCAGCTTTTTCGCTTGTTTCATGGTAAGCGCGACTGAGCCTTTAGGGATAGGCGTTGTATTCAGTTCCGTATCGGAAACGCAGTACAGCTGCTTACCCTCGGTAACTGCAAGCTTGCAGCTTATGATACCGTCAGAAGTCGGATGCTCCTTTGCGGCAATGGACACAGCATCCATAGCAATAAGCTCGCCGTCGGTCTCAATTTTCAGTTCCTCAGCTTCTTCGGAAGTACAGCTGTCATTGAGAATGACCTGATACTTATAGTTCTGAATGTCATGGAAATACCAGTCACGGACATAATCAACGGTATCATACGCTCCGAGACCGAGCTCCATTATCATCATGCCCATGCAAGTACCGAAAACACCCATAAATGCCCTCATCTTCGAGCGTGAGATGTCACGGAGATTGTATCTTGCATTGAAACTCAGCTTGTTCCAGAACGAAAGTTTCTCAAACACACAGGGTTTTGCAGTTTTCGCAGCCGCAGGTCTGAGAGCTTCCGACGGATGTATTTTCAATATCTGCTTACAGCTGAAATAGGAAGTTCCCGTGCATATCAGCACAAGCACCGCCGCAACGATAATACTCTTGTAACTGAACCCAGGCTGCCAGTCGGGGAGAGTGTAAAACTGACTGAACATATTGACCATTAGTCTGCCGAATGTCAGCACACCGAGGATAATACCCAGAGTACAGCCTATGGCCGAAAGTACAAAGCTGTAACCGAGATAATGAAACAGTATCTTTCGTTTTTTCATTCCGAGAGCGTTGAGAGTACCTATCTGCGTTCTCTGCTGCGCTATCATTCGCTTCATGGTGGTGATGATAACAAGCAGTGCTATGGCTACGAATACGAATGAAAATATGTACGAAAAACTGTCGTGCTGTGCCAGTTCATCCGAAAGCTGATACCATCCACGGATGCTGTTTCTGTCCGCAAGATATGCGTAGTTGTCATCGAGCACTTTTGCAATTTTGTCCTCATAATCGAGAGCTTTTCCCTTGCAGGTAAAAATTATCTCGTTATTGATACGCATTTCTTCTGGCAGGACTTTCTGTGATAAATAGGCAAATCCGATGTTATGAAAGTCCGTATCCGTGTCAGTCGAAGCGCAGGCAAATTCATATTCGGGCGTGACGATAAGTCCCTTTACCTCTTTTTCAATGTCCAGTCCCATAACATGGACTGTGAATTTGTCGCCAACTTTTATGTCCCATGTTTCGGCAAATCTGCTGAACAGCCACAGACCGTTTTCGTCGTTTACATCAAAGTCTGTACCGTCCACTGTTCTTGGTGTCGTAACACTAGTATTATTCTGAAAATAGCAGTACAATTCCGCTGTGTTATATTTTTCGTCTGCCTTTCCGAGAACCTCAGTTCGGAGCTGAGTATCGTTGATTCCGCTGATAGCTTCAATACTTTCAAGCTGTTTTTCACCAAAATCCGCACCGTATATCCAGCCGTCTGCAAAGTTGGAGCTGTTTTCAAAATCATTTCTTGCCTTGTTGCCGCCGATTACATTCGCCTGAAATCCCGTGTAGCACCACATTGCTATCAGCGACAAAAGCATTATGGAAAAGAACTGCGCAAGGTTGGCTTTGATGTCACGGAGCATTTTACGTCTTAGCATTGCCGTTACCTCACCACTCTATGTCGTTGACTGACAGGGGATTATCGTTGGTCTTTATCGACTTTATCTTGCCGTTTCTCATGTGGATTATACGGTTGGCGCACTTTGCGATATCCGCGTTGTGAGTAACGAGAATGACCGTATTCCCATGTTCCGTTGACAGCCTTTGCAGCATATCAATGACAAGCTTTCCCGTTTCCGAATCAAGAGCTCCCGTCGGCTCATCACCGAGGATTATCTTCGGATCTTTTGCAAGCGCTCTTGCAATGGAAACTCTCTGCTGCTGACCGCCTGACATCTGTGTGGGAAACTTGTTTTTCTGGTCAGCAAGACCCACACGTTCAAGCATTTCATCGGCACTAAGTGCGGATTTCTTAATATCCCTGACAAGTGCAACATTTTCGTACGCTGTCAGTCCTGGAAGTAGATTATAAAACTGGAATATAAAGCCGATAGTTTCGGCACGGTACTCCGAAAGCTGCCTGTCGTTATATGATGATATTTCCTTACCGTCAACGATAACTTTGCCATCTGTAGGAACATCCATACCTCCAAGCATATTTAGCACAGTCGATTTTCCTGCGCCCGATTGTCCAAGTATGACCACGAACTCTCCCTTTTCTATGGTAAAGTTCACATGATCGACAGCGACCTGTTTTCCCTCGCCTTTACCATAGATCTTCACTACATCTTTAAATTCTACTGTTGTCATATTTATTCCTCCCAGTTAGAGCATACAAACAATGTTTCAAAAAAATAATCCCTTTAATCCACCATTCTCTTGTGATACTATCTCAGGGTGATAATGAAGAAAGAAATCCAAAAGTGCTTCATATGACTCGTCACCCATACTGTGCTCCATTTTACAAGCATCGTTTTTTGCGTTTTCATCTTCGACTCCAAGATATCGGAGCATCATAAGGAAAAAATAATACCTTCCTTTTATTTTTTTAGCCAGTTCTAAACCTTTTCTTGTCAGAATGATATCATAGTTATTGATACACTCGATATACCCTTCCTTTTCAAGCTCATGCACAGCAATGCTAACTGTTGGTTTTGAAACTCCCAGCTCTCCGACGATATCAATGCCTCTTGCGCTGCCGCACGCTTCCTGAATTTTTAAAATGGTTCTGAGATAATTTTCAGTTTTTTCTTTTCCGAGCATCTAAGCACATCCTTTAAACCAATTGCATTACATTTTATATTTGTTAGTACATGATAACATCTTAACTTAATTATATCATAGATAAACTACCTTGTCAATATGTGCTAAAAAGATGTATTTTTATAAAATATAGAGAAAGATGTAAATGGTAAAATAAGAATGTTGACAGGAAAAATGACATATAAGTATGTCGGAAAGACTACATTATTATAATTGACATTTGCAATAAGAACCACGCGCCTGTTTGTAAAACAACTAAAAATCGGGGAAAAACTTCATTATCAAAAAATAATAACCAAAATTCAAATATGCGCCTACTTATCAAAACGCACAAAAAGTTGTAACTTACAAAATACGTAAATCAACAAAATTATAAGTTGTAACTGATAAAATTCAAAAAATCCATTGATTATCGGTTATAAATGTGGTATACTATGTTCAGAACGCTCAAGGAGTGATAAATATGATAAAACGTGAAATGTACATGCGCAGAATAAGACCATTTATAAATACCGAACTTATAAAGATCATGACAGGACTGCGCCGAAGCGGTAAGTCTGTAATGCTGGAACTTATAAAGGACGAACTCACAGAACACGGCTGCACAATGAAACAGTTTATTACATTCAACTTTGAGAAAATGGAGAATGAGCAGTTCTGCAATGCCAAGGCGCTTCATAATGAGGTAATGCGGATTGCAGGTAACATCGATGGGAAAGTATATCTTTTCTTTGACGAAATACAAGAAGTATCCGACTGGGAAAAGTGCGTGAATTCACTGCGTGTTGATCTCGACTGTGATATCTATATAACAGGTTCAAACGCAAAGCTGCTTTCAGGCGAGCTCTCAACCTACCTTGCAGGCAGATATGTCGAATTCATTATCTATCCCTTTTCATACGCAGAATTTACCGAGCTTTACAAAACACAATTTCCGACAGTTTCTGATACAGAGTGTTTCAATAAATATCTTATATCAGGCGGAATGCCATATCTTAGCAATTTGAAATATGCGCCCGAACCGAGCGGTATATACCTTGAAGACCTTTATAATTCCGTTGTTCTTAAGGATATTGTAAAACGCAATAAGATTCGTGATGTTGACCTTCTTGAAAAAATAATAGGCTATGTAATGGCTAACATAGGTAATACGTTTTCGGCAACATCAGCATCAAAGTTTTTCAAAAGCGAAAACAGGATAGTTGCTCCTGAAACTATTTTGAATTATATCAAATATGCACTGGATGCTTTCCTTTTTTATCAGGTAAAGCGTGAGGATATGCGGGGAAAACAGATACTCGCCTCAAATGAAAAATATTATATGGCCGATCACGGCATTCGTGAGGCAGTTTCGGGCGGCAACGCAAAGAATATCAATCTTATACTTGAAAATATAGTATATATGGAACTTCTCCGTCGCGGATATAAAATAACAGTTGGAAAAATCGGTGATAAAGAGATAGACTTTGTTTGTACCTACAAAAACGATAAGATATATGTTCAGGTGACATATCTCCTTGCTTCCGAAGAAACGATAGAACGTGAATTTGGTGTTCTGGAACAGATACCTGATAACTTCCCTAAGTATGTTGTTTCTATGGATGAAATTGATTTTAGCAGAAATGGAATAAAACATATGAATATTAGAGAGTTTCTTTTGAATTATATGTAAATATGTGTCGATGCAAGAATTATTCGCTGTGATTTTATTCAATCGAGTTGTTTATTGGCTATAAAAGCGTGTAAAAATACTATAATGAAGAGCATTTATTCAAGGAAATCACTCACATAAAAATAGCGGTTTTTTTTAATTGAATCTGGTTTCTTTCTATTTCTGAAAAATAAGATCTTGCAAATTAAAGAAGAAACCATTACATTAAACACCAGAGGGAAGAATATGCAGGCCAATATGATCATTACAATTATCCCTATAATTTCAGAATTGATTTCTGTTTCAAAAAGGTAAGGTTTAAAATACAGGAATACCGCAGCAAACTCTGCCAATTGGAGGATAAGATAAATTATTATATACAAGCGATGATACAATGGATTATTAGGAAGGCTGTCGGCACACATTTTTCCGGTCTGACCATTCATTGCAATAGTATAATTTTCTTTTTCATACGTAATATTCAGAAGCCATACGGGGACAAGATAATATGTAAGTTCTTTGTTGTGAATTATCTTTTTTATATCAGGCTCTGAAGTATAAGTGTCTGATTTGAGTTTTTTAACAGGGCAGGTTTCTTTTACTCTGTAATCTGCATCTCTCATTGCGTTTTCTGCACCGATAGTATATCTGCTTGCATAAAAGCCTGTAAGGTATGATTCATTGAAATCATCTGCCTCGTTGAAATTGAAAGGCCACATGGAATAAAAAACATTCCATCCCATATTTTTGTCATTTGCAAGTATCGGATAATACATGACAGTTATAGAAGAGTTGAATTTTGAATCAACAACTGATTCACAGGTACAGCTGTAGCCCCAGACAGGTATATAGCATCCCATTATGTTAGCCAATGCGTTTTTACTCTTGAAAAACTTAGGAACGTTTTTTATATCAGAAACATATTCCATATATCTGTCCTCGAATTCCTTTTTGGATATTCTGAACGGAATGATCTTATCAGGACGTATATCTCCTTGAAAATCAGAGGAAATTATAACATTATGGCTACAAAACGGACATTTTGCTGTTCCTGTTGAAGAAAGGGTTATGATTTGTCCACCGCATGATGGACAGTCGAATTCTTCAATTTTATCACTTACGTATGGTTCCCATACCGCTTTTGATCTTTTTACCCAGTCAAAATCAGAGCCTTTATTATCTTTGTCATTGAAGTGAGAGCGGATGTATTCGATATCGAATGTGTTTTTGCAGAATTTACATGACATACTTTCTTGCTTGACATCATAATACATGGGAGCTCCGCATGACGGGCATTTATATTCTTTTACTTCTGACATTTTATTCACCTATATTACTAGCCTGATAATAAGCGTTTTATTATTTTCAGCTGTAGTTTGCTTTCTTAATTCGTTTACTCAACATCGTCCCATCCATCGAGATATTCTTCTAATTCATCGTCTTCAATTTCACCATCTAAGAAGTCTATAATAATACAACCGAGCAGAGTTGTTAGGTCATCGTATTCTTCTTCATCACCGTGATCGTTTGTTATTATCTTGTTAGTATCAAGATCAAGAAGAACAAGCTCGCCGTCGCCAATCATGTCTCCGAGGTACAGATAATTCTTTGCATTATCCCATTCGGGATCAGGCATTTTTTCAATCTGCTCAAGTGTGCTGATTTCAAGACTTGAAGGGCTGAGGTAGAAACCGTTTGAAAATTTATATAAGTCTCTTAACTCATCGGTAAGCTTTATATTTGTACGCTTTTCAAATCCATCTATTTCTGCATCAGAAACAGGGGCAAACAGCCGGAGTTCAACGTCGTCGGGATAATTTTTTGCCAGACGAACAAGAAGTTTCATTTCTTCGTAAAACTCTGCATTCTCCGGAATTATCGCATTGTTTATATCCTGTCTCTCGGGTGGAATGTAATTGTCCGACATAATAAGCACCTCATATATTTATAATTAGAATAGTTTTATTCCATAAGCATTTTCTTTTATATTTTGTATGATCAATTTTTCATAATCTTTGCTTATTATTGTAAGTGTATCATTATATAAATCAATATAGCTGGCAGAATTACAAACAAGGCGTATCATTTCTTTGATTTTGTCAGCGTCATCAATTGCTGTATCAACTAAATGTATCTCCCATACCGGAGATACTGGTTGTCTCTTGTTAGCTCCTAACAAACCATAACGATGTCCATTGTAATCTACAAGCAAATATACAGGGAAATGTGGTGATCCTTGATTAAGAATATAAATGACAAATTTATCAGTATACAGGACGCCAAAAGGCCCGAATAGCTTGGAATACTCTGAAGCGCCAATCTCCTTTTTTATTTTAACTCTTTGCTCGAATTCTGTAATTTTGATAAATTTATAATTCATGCGTATTTCTCCTGATGATGTTGTATCAATAGGCTGTATAATTTATTTTAATTATATCTCATGCTCAATAAAATGTCAATTGATAAATTAAGAGAGCCAGTTTGCCATTTTAGTTGGAAACAGACTCGCTTATGGCGGTCACACTGAGACTTGAACTCAGACATCGGAATATTCCGATTGCAGAGCTGTTTGAAAGTGATGTTAAAACTATCGGTAAACATATTAATAATGCATTAAAGGAAGAATTATCAGGTGATAATTCAACTGTCGCAAAAATTTGCGACAGTTCAAACTGAAGGTGATCGTGAGGTAACACGTGACATTGAATACTATAACCTTGATGTTATTATTTCTGTTTGGTTATCGTGTAAAATCTCAGCGTGGCGTAGATTTTCGTAAGTGGGCGAACAACGTGCTGAAAGACTACATAATCAAGGGCTATGCAATAAACAATAAGCGTATAGAACAGATAGGCGAGGTTATACGAATTATGAAACGTGCAGAGAATCAGCTTGATGCAAAGCAGGTGCTGTCTGTAATTGAGAAGTTCAATACTGCACTTGACTTACTTGATGCTTATGATCATCAGACGCTTAAAAAGCCAAAAGGACAAAAGGCTGTTTATCTGCTTGATTATAATAAATGCAGAAAAGTCATTAATGAAATGAAGTATGCATCCGACAGTGAGCTTTTTGGTAACGAGAAGAACGATTCGTTCAAAGGTAGCATTGCCAATATCTATCAGAAATTCGGCGGAGTAGAAATATATCCGTCATTGGAAGAAAAGGCAGAAAATCTTCTTTATTTCGTTACTAAGAACCATTCATTCTCTGACGGTAACAAGCGTATCGCTGCTGCAATGTTTCTTTATTTCCTTGACAAGAACAATGCTCTTTTCCTTGACGAAGCAAAAACAGAAAAGGCTATTGCCGATCAGACTTTGGCAGCACTCACTATTATGATAGCTGAAGCTCAGCCGGCCGAAAAAATGATGATAAGTGTTATTATGAATTGTATAATGACAAATATTACTTGAAAGATTTGTGGTTTTTAGATGGGGGAGGCGACTATCGATGGAATCTGTAAACTATTATTATAAAGGCGTAGAAGAATTTGAAAGACAAAATTATGCGGAAGCTATAAAATATTTTGAGCTTTCAAATAATATCGAAGAACACTTTAAAACTTATGAAAGGCTATTTTGCTGTTGGAAAAAATTATCTGATAACAATAAAGCTTATGCCTGTATCGAAAAAGCGTATCATATAAATCCTAATAATGATAAAACAGCATTTGAATTTGCAAAGGTTAATGCCGAAGCAGGGAATAATGAACTCGCCTTAGTTATTTTGTCGGAGATACTGAAAAGAAATCCGACATATAAAAAAGCAGCTGATTTTTATGATGCTTTAAGAAAATGATTTTGATTTTTGATTTTCTCATATTCAGCAGATTGTCCATCATTTTAAGATTTTGAGCAGCAACTGACTCTATGTCAGCGTCTTTTACTTTGCCTTTGAGAAGCACTTCATAATGTTCTTTCTTGTAATTTAAAGGATTTTCAGAATTTACGTGACAAGCGACCAATTCCCCTGTATAATATATATGGAGCTTGTTGTTGAAGACGTCTACAGTAACTTCCTCATCGATGAGCTTCTTATCGACAGAGTATCTGCTGTTCTTGTATCTTATCAGTCCTTCAGATGACACTTTGTACTTATGTGGTGTAAGGTAGGTGTCAATGATGTTATTACTAGGTAAGGGCAGCAGATACTTTTTTTCTTTGTAATAGAGAGCGGTTGGCGACATCTGTGTCTCCTGATTAAGCCGTGTATTCATTGAAGTGTTGATTTCTTCAATTATGGCTGTCAGGTCTTCAAATGTTTCAAACTCTCCATCGTATACACGAATCCAGTCAATAATCTT
>JAEEGJ010012810.1_pt1 | contig 20597 bp, 19 predicted proteins | sample 8958761 | NCBI WGS metagenome assembly JAEEGJ01 (sample SAMN16246546, study PRJNA631951) | gut metagenome | biome: gut microbiome; feature: rumen; material: RS-attached | host: Bos | place: Iran: Karaj | collected 2018-10
GAAGCGTCTAAAAAGAGTAGATTTTTGCGCCATGCAATGCGAAAAGCTGAAAAATACTTGGAAAGTCTTTTGAGCATTTTCAACGAAGCAGGGCACAAAAAGATACCTTTTGAGGCTGTATGTCGTTAAGCGAATGCGCCCAAAGCCCGGCTCTTTTATTATTTGTTTACAGCTTATCAGTACTTGCAGACTTCCTTTACCCAGCCGTGGGTATCGGGGATGCGGCCCCACTGGATGCCGGTCAGGGTGTTGTAGAAGTCCATGGTGAGCTTGCCGATCTCGCCGCCGCCGATGACCATATGCTTGTCGCGGTAGCAGAGCTCGCCGACGGGGGAAACGACCGCGGCGGTGCCGGTGCCGAACGCCTCCTGGAGCTCGCCGGACTCGGCATAGCCGATCAGCTCGTCGATGGAGATATCGCGCTCCTCGACCTCGATGCCCTTCTCGCGGGCAAGAGCGAGGATGGAACGGCGGGTGACGCCGGGCAGGACGGTGTCCTTAAGATCGGCGGTCAGGAGCTTGCCGTTTACGATGAACATCATGTTCATGGCGCCGACCTCCTGGACGTACTTAAGATGCTCGCCGTCAAGCCAGAGCACCTGGGCAAAGCCCTCCTTCGCTGCCTCGTCGCCGGCGAGGATGGAGCAGGCGTAGTTGCCGCCGGTCTTCGCAAAGCCGGTGCCGCCGCGGACGGCGCGGACGTACTTATCCTCGACGCGGATGCGGATGGGCTTCAAGCCCTCCTTATAATAGGCGCCGGACGGGGAGCAGATGATGAAGTAGACGTAATGCTTCGCGGCGTGTACGCCGAGGGCTTCGTCATTGGCGAACATGGTGGGCCTTAAATAGAGGCTCGTGCCGGCGGAATGGGGTACCCAATCCTTTTCGATCTCGACGAGCTTACGCATCGCCTCGACGTTGAAATCGACGTCGATCTCGGGCATGCACATACGCCTTGCGGAATTGTTGAGGCGCTCGGAATTCGCGTCGGGACGGAACATGAGGATGCGTCCGTCGTCGGTGCGGTAGGCCTTGAGCCCCTCGAAGATCTCCTGCGCGTAATGGAGCACGGAGCTGGAGGGATCGAGGCTCAGGCGATGATACGGCTCGATGCGGGGATCATGCCACTCGCCGTCGTACCACTCCATGATGAACATGTGGTCGGTAAAGCGCTTACCGAAACCGAGGCTGCCCTCCTCCTCAAGGGTGGGCTTCTTTTTGAGATCGCAGCTTAAATTGACCGAAATTTCCATGAAAGACCTCCAAGAAAATATTATTGTTGTTTATATTCCGCCGGCCCCGTCAGGGGAACGGCCATGAACCTTTGGGAAACGGCCTCGGGACGCACCCTGCCGTCAGTCCTTTCGATGAGCTCCCGCGTGAAATCGGCGACCGACTCGTCCTTTACGGTAACGCGGAAGCGCACGTTTTCGAGAAAATCGACGCTGTCGACGACGCTGTTCGCCTTAACGAACCCCTCTATGCCGCCGTAGCGCGGGTAATCGACCGCAAACTCCAGAACGGTGCAGGGGCACATCAGCCCGCAGCCCGCGTCGGAAAGCGCGTCGGAAGCGGCCTTGGAATACGCCCTTACGAGCCCGCCGCTGCCAAGGAGTATCCCGCCGAAGTAGCGCGTCACGATAATGAGCGCGTCCTTTATCTCGCGCCGGATAAGCGTGTCCATAATGGGCATGCCCGCCGTGCCGCCGGGCTCGCCGTCGTCGGAGAAGCGCTGTTCCCCGGTCGAAAGCGCGTACGCCCAGCAATTATGCGTCGCATCGTAATGGAGCTTCCGTATCCCGGAAAGCCTCTCCATGGCTTCCTCCTCGCTTTTCACGGGGAAGCAGCGGCCGATGAACCGGGACTTTTTTTCGGTAAACTCGGTCTCGGACTCCCGGAGAACGGTTTTGTAAGGCTTGAGCATCTGATCCATTCCTTCGGTGCGAAGCGGCGGTCGGACAAAGGGCGGTCCTCAGCGCATTTCCTTAAGAAGATCGCCGAGGCGGTGGATGCCGTCCACGATCCTCTCCTCGGGCTCTGCCGAGAAGTTGAGACGGAAGGTATTGTCGCCGATGCCGGGCTTGGTGTAGAAGGGCGCGCCGGGAACGTAGGCGACGAGCTTCTCGGCGACGGCGCGCTTATAGATCTCGTTCGCATCCATATCCTCGGGAAGCGTTACCCAAACGAAGAGACCGCCCTCGGGCCTCTCGTACTTCGCCCAATCGGGGAAGTATTTGCCCATGGCGTCGAGCATAATGTTCAGCGACTTGGAGTAGACGGAGTTGATGAAATCAAGATGCCCGGGCATCCTGCCCTGGTTGATGAACTCCGCTACGAGCGCCTGGTTGAGGTTCGGCGAATGGGTATCGGAGCCCTGCTTCGCAATGACCATCTTCCTGACGAGCTCCTCGTTTCCGCAGCAGCACGCAACGCGCAGACCCGGGGAAACGGTCTTCGAATAGCTGGTGAGCAGTATCACGTTGTCGGAGGTATCGAAGGTCTTGATAAGGGGCATGACCTCGCCGGAATAGCGCAGGGCCGCGTAGGGGTCGTCCTCGATAACGAGCATGTCATACTCCGCCGCAAGACGGGCCGCCGTCTTCCTTGCCTCGACGTTCATTACGGCGCCGGTGGGGTTCTGGAAGGTCGGGATGGTGTAGAACATCACGGGACGCTCCCTCTTCACGATCTCCTCCAGCTCGTCGGCATGGACGCCGTCCTCATGCATGGGGACGGAAACGATGTTCGCCTGGGCGAGCTTGAATATCTGGATGGCGCCAAGGAAGGTCGGCTCCTCAACGAGCACGGTGGAACCCGGGTTGATCATTACCTTGGCCAGCAGATCGAGACCCTGCATGGAGCCCGTCATGGTGATGACGTTGTCGATCGTGGCGTTGGTGATGCCGAGGGGAGGCAGCACCTTCTCAAGATAAGCCCTCCTGAGAGGCATATAGCCCTCCGTCGGACCGTACTGGAGGAGCGCGTCGCCCTTTTCGGCGATAAGCTCTTTAGCGGTCTCGGCCGCCCACTCCTTGGGGAAGCATTCCTTGGCGGGATTGCCGCCGCCGAAGCTGATGATAGCGGGATTGCCGAGGACCTTGAAAAGCTCACGGATCGCGCTGCCCTTTACGCCTTTTATACGTTCGGAAAACTGCATTTATTTTACCTCCGTAAAAGTGTATAGTTATACAAGGTTATTGTACAAGCTTTTTTATGAGATTTCAAATATATTTTAAGGTATACAAAAAGGGAGGGTGCAATGGGCGCATTCACTTAATGATATGCAGCTTTCCCCTCCCCGTTTAACAGCGTCAGACGGCGCCCGTCGTTTTCAGGTAGAATCCCGCGGCTCGCTCCGCGGCGCCCTCGGCGTCGGGATCGAGCTTAATATCCGCGCACGCCTTATATTTCTCATACCTTTCATGATACAGGCGGTCTATATTGGCGTCCACCTCCTCCGGCGTGTCCGCCGCAAGGAGCGGGCGGTTGTTCGTCGCCTGACCGTGGAGCTTGTCGAGCGCCCTGTCAAGGAACACCGTCACGCCGGAATATCGCATGAGCTTGGCGTTCTCCTCCCTCATGGGCATGCCGCCGCCCGTGGCGACGATCAGCCCGCCGTGCGCCGCAGCAGCCTTGAGCGCCTCCGTCTCAAGCGCGCGGAAGCCCTCCTCGCCCATGGAAGCGAATATCTCGTCTATCGTCATTCCCGTCCCGTTCATTATCATCCTGTCCGTGTCGCAGAGCCCCATCCCGAGAGCTGCGGCGAGCTTCCTGCCCATGCGCGTTTTGCCGCAGTCCGGCATGCCGACGAGGTATAGATTGAGCCCCTTTTTCTGCACGCGCTTCGACTCGTTCATAAGGAGCCGGACGAGCCTCTCCCCTCCCTCGCGGAAGCGCTCCGGAAGCATGCCGAGCCGTGACGAAACGACCTCCTCCTCACGCGCGGGGTCGAGGGCGTCCATAAGCGCAAGGCGCTTGACCGCGCCGATCTCCTCCGCGGTCTCCATACGCTCGGCGTAAAGCCGCATGAGCTCCTTATCTATCCCGTCGAGCTTTGTTCTCAATTCATCGAGTTCTTTCATTCGCCGTATCCTTTTTCGTATTCCATGACAAGATCGAGGAGCGCCGCGCACGCCGCCGCCTCCACCGCCGCGAGCCCCCTGGGGAGTATCGCGGTATCGTGCCGTCCCGCTATCGTAAGCGGCACGGGCTTGTTTTCGACGAGGTCGAACCCCGTCTGCGGCTTTTTGATCGACGGCACGGGACGGAACCCGCAGCGGAATATGAGCGGCATGCCGTTCGAGATGCCGCCGTTCACGCCGAAGGAGCGGTTCGTCATAGTCCTGCCGCCCTCCGTGAACTGATCGTTCATTTCGCTTCCGAAGGTCTTAAGCTCGCCGAATTCGACCGAGCGAAGACCGGGGATCATAAAGAGATACCTCGAAAGCGTCGACTCCACGCCGCCGAACAGCGGCTCGCCTATGCCGACGGGCAGTCCCAGCGCGGCGCACTCCGCACCGCAGGCGAGCGTATCGCCCTCCGCCCGCGTTTTTTCAAGCAGCGCCTCCATTTCGGCGCGCTTTGTCACGTCGGCGAGCGGGAAGAACGGATCGAGCGCCGGCGGTTCGGTCATCGTGGGATCGAAGTCCGCGTCTGATACGGAGCCTATAAAGCTCACGTGCGAGAACACCTCTATCCCCCGCGCCTTAAGGAGCTGACGGCATACGCTCCCCGCGAACACGAGGGGCAGCGTCATGCGGCCGGAGTATTTCCCGCCGCCGGAAATATCCTCCCTGCCGCCGGACTTGACCCACGCGCAGTAGTCCGCGTGCGACGGGCGCGCGACGGGCCTGTATTCCGAGCGGTCGTACGCCCTGTTCGCGAACGAAACGGCGATGGGTCCGCCGTCGGTAACGCCGCCTGTCACGCCGGAGAGTATCACGGGCTCGTCCGCCTCCTGCCGCGTCGTCGCGAAGGAATGGCTCCTCGCGCTGCGGCGGTCGATATCAAAGCGTATCGCTTCCATATCGAGCGCAACGCCCGCGGGTATGCCCCTTATTTCGCACCCGACGCTTTCCGCATGCGAAGCGCCGGTCAATGTGATGATAACGTTTTTTCCGATGGTATCCATATTGCTTTGTTATTTCAATTTACGATCCCCAGTCCTTTGCAGTCTTCCCAGAAGCTTGCCGCAGACTTGGCGGCGCATTCCGCGCCCTCGAACGATACGGGAGAATCGGATATGAGCGCCATGACCGCCGCGGCGAACGCGAGCCTGTGATCGTTTTGGACGCAGCATTCCCCGCCGCTGAGGCGTTTGCCGCCGTGAACTATCACGCAGCCCCTTCCCGCCTCCGCTTCCCCGCCGAGATCGCGAATGAGACAGACCGCGCCCGCTTCCCTGTCCGATTCCTTCGTCCTGAGCCTCGCCGTGCCGCGGATGACGGTATCCCCCGCGCGCGAGCAGGCGACGGCGGCAAGGAGCGGCGCAATATCCGGGCAGTCGGAGATATCCGCGTCCCGGAGAAGAGCGTATTTCAAAAAATCCTTGTCCGGCTGACGGGTGTTTTCGTCCTTACCGACGACGTTGACCTCGCCGCCGAGCACGTTCATCGCCTCGAAAACGGCGGCGTAGGAGGCGTCCCCCGTTACGGGGATGACCTCCGGCGCACGGTACGCAGAAGGGAAAGTCCTGTAACCCGTTTCCGTTTCTTCGATAGCGCCGCCGAAAAGCCGCACGAAGTCGAGCGTCATTTCGGCATAGGGTTTGGAAACGAGCCCGTTTTTGACGATCAGTTCGCACTCGCGGTCAAGGAGCGGCAGCGCGATAAGAAGCCCCGAGAGAAATTGGCTCGTGCGGGAGCAGTCGATCGTGAAGCGGTCCCCCGTTATCGGCGCGCGCGCATCGATAAACGCCGTGCCGGGCGCGGGCGTCAGGCTCACGCCGAGGCATTCCTCTATCTCGCCGAAGCCCCTTTTCAGAAGCGCCTCGTCCGCAAGGACCGATACCCTTCCGAAAAGCGCCGCCTGAACGGGGATGAGCATACGCATGAGCGCCGCGCTTTCGCCGACGAAAGCGCCGTCAAGCTTTTCAGCCGCAAGGAGCGCACAGTTAATATCGGCGCAGAAAGGCGCGTCGAAGCCTTCGACAGCCCTTCGGGGGTCCTCCCCGGAAAGACCGAGCAAAAGCGCCGCGCGTATCGCCTCCGACTTCGACGGCGGGAGCTTGACAACGCCCTTCGGCATTATTCCGTTTTCTATGCGGATCCTCATATATAATGAGTATAACACGGCTCATACTTGAAATCAAACCATAAAAATGATATACTGATTATAACTGAGCAAAAGGAGGTTTTTCAATGTACTGCACCAGAAAAGTCACAAAGGATATCGCCTGGGTGGGCGGTAACGACCGCCGCCTTTCCGTGTTCGAGGGCGTTTACAAATGCCCCGCCGGGGTATCCTACAACTCCTACCTTATAAATGATGAAAAGACCGTGCTGATGGACACCGTCGACAAAGCCGTCTCGACCGTTTTCTTTGAGAATATCGAGCATGAGCTTGCGGGCAGGTCCCTCGATTACGTCGTCGTTCAGCATATGGAGCCCGACCACAGCGCGACTCTGGCGGAGCTCGTGCTCCGTCACCCGGAGACGACGATCGTCTGCAATCAGAAGCTCGCCGCCATGATAAAGCAGTATTTCGATTTCGATCTCGATTCGAGATGCATGCTCGTCAAGGAGGGCGACATGCTTGAGACCGGCCGCCACAAGCTCACCTTCGTAATGGCGCCCATGGTGCACTGGCCGGAGGTAATGGTCACGTTCGACCTTAACGAGGGGCTCCTCTTCTCCGCGGACGCGTTCGGCACATTCGGCGCGCTGGACGGCGCTCTCTTTGCGGACGAGGTCGATTTCATGAACGGATACATTGACGAAGCCCGCCGCTACTACACCAACATCGTGGGCAAATACGGCACTCAGGTGCAGGCACTGCTCAAAAAAGCATCCGCGCTCAAGATAAATATGATACTCCCGCTGCACGGCTTCGTATGGCGCGCGAACATAGGCGAGATAGTCGATAAGTACGTCCACTGGGCAACCTATGAGCCCGAGGAGAAGGCCGTCGTCATCGCCTACGCCTCCGTTTACGGCAACACCGCGAACGCCGCCGATATACTCGCCTGCCGCCTTAACGAAAAGGGAGTCAAGACCTATATGTACGACGTTTCCATGACGAGCGCCGACCACGTTATCTCCGCCGCGTTCAAGGCGAGCCACCTGGTTTTCGCCTCCACCACGTACAACGCGGGCATTTTCGTAAAGATGGAAGACCTGCTTCACGATCTCGCGGCGCACAACATACAGAACCGCAAGGTCGCGTTCATCGAGAACGGCTCCTGGGCGGCGACGAGCGGCAAGCTCATGCACGGCATAATGGAGAACTGCAAAAACATCACCTTCCTCGAGAAGACGGTATCCCTTAAATCCTCCGTAAAGCCCGAGAAGAACGCCGATATCGAGGCGCTCGCCGACGAGATCGCGCTCGATTTCGTCAAGCCCGTCCGCTTCTCCGCTTCCAATCCGAACGTCGAGGCGAAGATCGATCCCGTCGCGTTCAACAAGCTCTCCTACGGGCTCTTTGTGCTCACCGCGCGCGACGGCGATTCATTGAACGGCTGTATCATCAACACGGCGCAGATGCTTACCGACAGCCCCAAGCGCATAACGATCGCCGTGAACAAGGCGAACCTCACCCACGACATGATAATGAAGACGGGCGAATTCAACGTATCCGCGCTGACCGAGTCCGTTCCCATGGCGATATTCGAGCATTTCGGCTTCCAGTCCGGCAGGAACGCGCATAAGTTCCTCGGCTTTGAGGATTTCGAGATCGCCTCGAACGGCATCCCCTACATCACCGCGCACACCAACGCGTTCTTCTCCGCCAAGGTCGTCGCCGCCGCCGATAACGGCACGCACACCCTCTTTACCGCGGAAGTCACCGAGGCGGAAGTCCTCTCCGGCGAAGAAAGCGTGACCTACGCCTACTACTTCGCGCATATCAAGCCCAAGAAGAACAAGCCCGCCGAGGAGAAGCGCGGCTGGGTCTGCAAGACCTGCGGATATTTCCATGAGGGCGACGAGCTCCCCGCCGATTTCGTATGCCCCATCTGCAAGCACGGACCGGAGGATTTCGAGCGCGTCGAGCCCGCTCCCAAGCCGACCGGCCATAAATGGGTCTGCGAGATCTGCGGCTTCGAGTACGAGGGCGAGACCCTGCCCGCCGACTTTGCCTGCCCCCTCTGCAAGCACGGCCCGGAGGATTTCAAGCAGCTGTATTGATGTGTTGATCCATTACAGGAAAAAAGCTTGGTTTCGAAACGAAACCAAGCTTTATTATCTGTCACGGAAGAAAAACCGCAGGTTTTTCAACCATAATTGCTAATTGCTAATTCCCGATTCCGTCTGCCGCTCCTTCATCAGGCTCTTCGCCTGTTCCTTGCCCTCGAAAACGATGAGCTCGAGACCCACCTCCGGGGTGATCATGCCGGTCTCGACAAGGCGGAACACGGTGTCGTTATGCGCGATCGCGCTGAAGCCGGTCGCCTTCTGCACCTTAACGGTGACGCGGATCGACATGGGCATATCGTCCATGTTCATTATCTCTCGCGCGGCGGCGTCCGCCTTTCTCGCGCCCTCCGGATCGGAGCGGTCGATAAACGTCTTTATGCAGCGCAGCCCCAGGGCGAATTCGCGCTCCAGCTCAAGCTCCTGCTCCACCGCCTTGCGGAAAGCGGAATGCAGGCTCTTCGCCGCCATGCGTGCGCGTTTGGACGATTTCTCCTGCAGCGCCGATATCGCGGTGCCGCTCGTTACGCCGTAATTGGTCATCCCGCGCGACCAGTCGTTGGAGCCGGATTCCTCCTTTATCATATCCCTCATATCCGCGACGTACTGGATGATGTACGCGGGGAGCGGCGCCGTCTGGAACCAGGTGACGCCGTTCAGGTTATCGCCCTTGTGGACTTCCTTCGACCAGTCGCGAAGATCGTCCGCGTCGAAGCCCGAAGCGCCCGTGACGAGCAGCTTGTTGTGCGAGGCGAGGAGGGCGTTTTTAAGCACGACCTGATCGAGCTTGTCGGAATACCGCTGGCTCGTCTCGAACATATCGACGAGCCCGTAGCCCAGCGCCGAACCGCGCCTCGGGAAGAGCGCCGTTACGACGAACGGGTATTTCCCGTGCCTGTACATCCCGCCGGGACGGGACTTTCGGGAGTCCTCCAGTATCTTTCCGCCCGCCATCCTCAACATATGTACGGAGTATTTGCCGGTCTTTGCGTCGAATTTCCTCTGCCAGCACTCGATAAGGAGTATGTTCTTATCCGTGCGGGGCGTGATGAGCCCGTCGCTCACGGTGTCCATATAGAGGCTGTCCTCAGTAAAGAGCTCGTCCTCGTCGGGATAATGCTCGCGGAACCAGTCGCGAGTGCGCCGTGTGAACTTGAACACCGCTCTGCCGTCCTGGATATCCGTCACCGCGGGATCGAAGAGTATCGAAGAGATATCCACGCGGCGAATGAACGCGGAGCCCATGCCGCCCGCGGCGTCGGGATCGTAGCCGATCTCCTGCACGCCGTAGCCGCAGACCAGAAGATCGTGCGTAAGGAGGCGGTATTCCTCGTCATACCCGCAGTTCAGATGATCCTCGCGGATGACCCGGGTCAGCGTCTCGGCAAGCTCGGTATAGGCGTTGCTGTCGGCGGTAATGACCGCCTCGGGCATGTATTCGTCAAGGTCTGCGCGAACGTTCTCTATCGCGCTGTGTATGACGGGCGTGACGGGGCGCGGCTCGTTGGGATCGTCCACGGGAACGTCGAACCAGTGATCGCCGCGGTAGATGGTCTCGCAGCGGTCTATCCTCGCCCGCTCCCCCGCGTACGCCTCGTAGAATTCGCGGAAGAGCTCGTAAAGCGGAGCCGCGTCCGCGGTAGCTTTGATTTTGTTGTTCATTCGGTTTCCTTTCACGCGGCGGGCATTTGAGCCCGCCGCTTAAATCAGTATTATTCAGCAGCCCAGATAACCTGTTTTTCTCGGCTTGTTCATATCGAGGGGATCGAAGACGCGCTTTCTCTTCGTCTCCGCCGGTCTGTTTGCCTCGGGACGTGACATTATGCCGTAGCGGAGCGCCTCCGGGGCGTGATCGTCGCCGTCGGCGGCGTCCTCCCTGCTGCGGGGATCGTACTGGAGCGCCGGCAGCTGGCGGATAAGATTCACGCAGTCCGAGAAGCAGCGCCATTTGGGCTCGCCGTCCGCCCCCAAAGCGAGGTGATCGCGGAGCCTCTGCCAGCCGGCGATGCGCGTATTGTCCGCCGGCGTTACCGCAAGCCCCGCCTTTATGAATATCTCCGCCAGGCTCTCGCCGACGAAGCCGCCCTCCGAAGAGAGCGTCTGTCCGCGCTTCTGCCAAAGGTCCGGCGAGGCGACGGTGTAGGCGATATCCTCGCCTGCGGAAAGCTCCGTCACGCGCTTTGCGACCTCCTCCGCTCTGAGCTGTCTTACGTAGAGCTCGCGATAGGTTATTATGCGCCCCTCCGGATCGACCGCGTGCCAGAGCACGCAGCAGGGGTCGTTGTAGCCCCAGTCCATCGATCGGAAACGCTTGTACCACGCGGGTATCTCGTAAGGAGGCACGACGTGCTGCTCCCTTGAAAATTCGCGGAAATACTGCCCCGCGTGCACGTCCCAGTCGCCCTCGAGATGCGCTCTTCTCAGATCCTCCGGCAGCGTCATCAGCTGACGCACGTACCCGGGATCCGCCTCTATGAGCGCCTTGTTGTCCCATATCCTCGCGGGGATGAATACGTAATCCTCTGGGTTTTCGTCGCCCCTGTGGTCACGGTCGATGAAAAGCCGCTTCACCCACGCGTGTCCGACGTTCCCCGGGTTGCAGGTGTAATACATCCTCGGTGTAAAGCCCTTTTTCGAGGTCCTGTTGCAGGTGGTCAAAAACTGCTGCTGTTCCTCGGTAAAATGCGTCGCTTCCTCCATGCCTATCACGGCGTATTCCTGTCCCTGGTACTGATAAACGTCGCCCTGCGTATCGCAGTAACCGAGCTTTATCCTCGAACCGTTGGGAAAGGTGAAAACCCTTTCCGTCGCGTTATACTGTGCGAAGCCGTAAAGCTCCCTTTGGAGCGGCAATATGTGGTTCTCGCGAAGCTCCGGAAGCGTGCGTCTTAAAAGAAGTATGTTCAGCCGGGGGTAATTGACTGCGAGCAGCACGAGCTTTCGGCGCATCGCCCAGCTCTTTCCGCCGCCTCGCGCTCCCCCGTAAGCGGTGTGTCTCGCCCTTGAGAGAAAGAATTCCCTCTGTCTTATATTGGGCGATCCCTGTAAAACCAATGTGCGGGTAAAGATCGCCTCCCTTCCGTTTGCTATTGCTTTTTTTGCGGTTTTGCTGTATCATTCTCGTTGTAAAACGAGGCATAAAAGGTGTTCGGCAATGAAGAAGAACTCGCGCGCGGTCGGCGTTTTATGCGTAGTGCTCGCATCGATGTGCTACGGCATAACGCCGATACTCTCGAATACGGCGCTCAAGGGCGGTCTCCCGGGGGATTTTCTCACCCGGGTCTTCGGTCGCGCCCCCGAAGCGATGCTCCTGGACGCCTCCCGCGCGATGCCCAACGAATCCGTCGTCGGCTACGGCATGGCGATAGCCTGCGTGCTCTCGCTCATCCCCTGCCTTATCGGGAGGAAGAGCCTTAAGGTCACCGGAAGGCAGGCGCTTGAAATGGCGGCGTTCGGCGGGGGCGGCTTCACCGCCACGATGCTCCTGATATCGTATGCGTATCTATGCATCCCCGCCGGCATGACGATCGTGATAAACTTCACTTATCCGGTACTCGTCGCGCTGATCTCCGCCGTGTTGTTCAAGGAAAAGCTTAAACCTTTAAGCATTGCCGCGCTCCTTATCGCGATAGGCGGCGTTGCCCTCATCTCGCTTACGGGCGGCTCCGCCGCCGTTGGTCCGAGGCCCGCCCTCGGGATACCGCTCGCGCTGCTGTCCGGGCTCGCTTACGCGGTCTATTTCCTTGCGGGCAGGCACTCTTCTTACGCCAAGCTCGATACCTCCGTCGCCAATTTCTACATAACCGGCTCGGCGGCGGTGATCTGCTTTGCCGTCGCGCTGATAGCAGGTCGGTTCCGCCTGCCGCCCAACCTGTTCATGTGGGCGGTGCTTCTGTCAAGCGGCGTGCTCGGCTACATGATCGGTCTTCGCCTGCTGCTTACGGGGATAAGGCTTTTGGGCTCCACCCCCGCCTCCGCGCTCAATACGCTCGAGCCGGTCTTCGCCTCCGTTACGAGCATGCTCGTTTTCGGCGAAATAATGAGCGGCATGAAGATTCTCGGCGCGTTCCTCGTGCTTGTCGGCGCGCTTTTGTCGATACTCGCCATGCGCCCCGCAAAAAAAGCCTGATTTCATTTCCTTATCGCGTCGAACGCGCCGTTCGCGGCAAGCGCCACGGCGGACGCGTTTATGAACGCCATTACGAGTCCGCTCCACTCGAAGCTCTTCGTCGCGAGCGCGGCAAGCACCATTATCACGACCGCGATAATATAGCTCACAAGCCTTGAGGGGATCCTTTTGACAAAGGGGATCTCCTTTATAAGCTGCGTCATGAGGGTCGTCGCGAGCGTCGCTCCCGAATATGTCATGAGCGTGCTCCATGTGAAAAAGTCCTTCATTCCGATCCCCCCTCACGAAGCCCTGTGGCGCGAGACGAACTCCCTCACGCCGCTCATGGTGATCCTGCCGCAGCGCCCGTCCGGCGCGCCGCAGTAGTAGCCGAGGGCGTTAAGCGCCTTCTGCAGATGCATTATGCACTCGCCCTGTATCATGGGGCTTTTTACGCTTAGCACGACGGGCTCGTCCCTGTACTCGCTGTCGTACGAGAGCTTCCCCGTTACCAGTCCCCTGTGCGTCCACGGTCTTTCGGAGAAGCGCGTCACGCACACGCCGAAGCGTATGCCGCGCGCCTCCACGCAGAGCGGCTCGCCGTTGAGGAAGCCGCAGACGAAGCCGACGTGACTCATCCTGCCGTCCCCGTTACGGTAGAACACCGCTTCGCCGATCTCATACGGGCGCTCGACCTCGTCCACCCTGCCGCGCTCGGTGCACCACGCGCTGTAACAGTAGTTCGCCGTTACGTCGGTATCGAGGAAGCTGTCGAGAAGTCCCTGGCAGTCGGTCGCCTTTCTTTTAAGCGCCGCCCAGTTCTCGGTCGCCGCGGCGAACGCCTCGCGCGTCCAGCCCCTGTGCTTGTAAAAATGCTCATATCTCTCTTCAAGAAGTCCCTTCGTTACCACCGTGCCCGTAGTGCCGTAGAGGTATTCCCAGGGCTCCTTTCCGCATTCTTCAATGTCGATGGGGAGCTTTGCTCCCTTGGGTATGCTCTCCGCCTTTGCATGGGAGAGCGCAAATACGATAAAATCCGCTGCGTTTTTCATTGTACTTTCTTAAGATCCAAACCTTTCCTGTTATCGCTCGTTCTGATCCGACAAAACGGCGCTCCTCGTTCGCATCGCGCTCCGGCAGACGAAATTGAATCTCGCCGTCGTAATGAGCACGTCGTAGGCGTGTCCGATCGGAAGTCCGGAGCTTGCCGACCATATCTCCAACTCACACTCCACCATTCCCGGCGCGAACGAATCCGTGCTGAGGTCTATCATGACGCGGCCGTCCGATATGGAAACGCCGCTCTCCTCATCCTGGACGGCGACGCCCTTAGAGCTCGAAAACACCGCTACGATCTTCCTTCCGGTAAGAGCTATCTGATCGCCGTCGTCGGTTATGCTGATCACAAACCTGTTGCCCGTGTCGCCGTCGACTACCTCGAACGGTCTTATGGGCAGCGTACGCTTCAAGTCCACTCCGAAGCTGAACTTTTTGCGCGCATCGTTTACAATAGGTGCCATACCGTGCCCCCCTGAACGTGCATGCTTTCCTCGCCGCCCCCAGTGGTCTGATGGGGCATAAATCTGTCGTAAAGATCCCAATAGTCCACCTGCGGGAGATTGTACTGCACCTGCCAGCGGCGGATCCTCCATTCGCGGTTGTTGCTCGTGAAGAAGAGATACCTTTCCGAGGGGCTCAGTCCGTTGAGGTAGCGCGCGTAGTCGACGTAGGTGTAATCCTTGTCCAGATACGAGAAATCGCCGTCATACCATGCGCCGTCGAAATACGAACCGTTCTTGTTGTGTCCGTAAGGCATGCGCGAGCCCTGTCCGCTCGGGGTCTCCGTTTTGTCCGATTTGCCCTTGGAGCTTTTTCTGCTGCTCCGTCCGGTCGAGGCGCGCGCCGCGGCGATGGTCATCCTCGTCTTTGCAAGCTCGCTCTCGATCTTCTGCATGGTCTCGACCGCCTTGTAGAGGTATTCCGCCATCGAAGCGGAGTATTTGCCCTCGAGCGCGGCGACGTCGGCGGCGGCGTTGTCGTTTTCCCTCGCCTTCATGGAGGAGAGGTAGCTTGACCCGCCCATACCGCGGGCGTAGGCGTCTGCGTCGAGCTCCGCCTTGTTCGCCCTGCCGGTCTTCTGTCTCTGGGCTATCGCGGCGTCGATCGCCGGGCGGAGGAAGCTCTCGAAAAGCCCGTACAGCTCGCTGAACGAAGGTATGTCCGCAATGCCGTAGGCGCGGAGCTTGTTGTAAAGCTTGTTGTAGAAATCCGAGATCGCGGCGGAGGTATCGTATTCCGTTTCCCCGCTGTCCGCGGCGGAATCCGACCCGTTCCCGGTCTCCGCAGGAGCTTCCTTCGGAAGCGCGCCGCTCTTCGGCTGCGCATACGAATAGGGCTTGGGCGCCCCTTCGGACACGTTTACCGGCTCGCTCGCCGTTTCATCCGGGGAAGCGTATCCGAGCTTCGGCGCGCCGCGGCGAAGCCCCTTTCCGGAAGGATAGGACGACAGCTCGCGCCTTTTGCCTGCCGTCGGGCGCATAAGCTCGGGCGAGGGGCTCCCGGCGGGAGCGAAGCTTCCGCCGGAATCGGTGTCGTAACGCGGTCTTTCGCCGCCGGGAACGTCGTCGACGTGATCCTTCTGCCTGCGGTTCCTGATTTTATAAATAAAACCTGCCACCTTGCACCGCCCCCTTTACGTCAGGAAACGGCGTGGATGATCTTAACGAGCCACAGATCGTTGAGCACTACCGCCGCGTAAGCCGTGACCTTTGCGCCGACCGTCGCGCGCTGATCGAGAGGATCCGCCGTACCGCCGGAGCCGTGAGGCTTGACGATGAGCTGTACCGCGCCCTTGCCGTCGACGTCTACCACGCCGTAAGCGTCCTTGCCGAATACGAGCGCCGCATGAACGGGAAGACCGTCCTTCGAGGTCGCGTCGATCTCACCGCAGTCCTCGGACCATACGAGCGTGTCTGCCGCGAGCGAGGCGGGCGCGCTGAGCTTGACGACGTTCGTGGAGGGATTAAACGAGTTCGTCTCAGCGAGGGTGTATTCCGTGCCGCCGATCTTGATCTTGTTGCCGCCCTGGGAGAGATACGCCTTCTCCATCTCGGTGGGGTTGCTCTTGAGAACGAAGGTAGAGCTGTTGGTGGTGGCGAGCTTTACCTTATTGTGGACGCTCTGCTCGTAGACCTTCGCCTCGGTGCTCTCAACGAATACGACGCCGTAAAGCCTGCCGATCTCGCCGGAATAGATCGCCTCCGAATTGGAGTAGGTGGAAACGTTCTTCCAGTTCTCGTCGCTCTGCAGATCGTAAGTCGCGTCGGGAGAGCAGATGCAGATGAAATGCGGCGTGCGCCCGTCATCCGCAAAGGGGCGTGCCTTGTTCCTCTTAAGGGTGCGGACCGCCTTCCTTATCTCGTCGACGGTGAGCTTGTTGTACTCGCCGACGCTGTTCATGTTGTTGCCGCCGCCGGCGTACTGGACGTTGGTCGTGGAGCACATCGCGTCCCTGGTCACCCATTCGACAACGGTGCCGATCTGCTCGCCGAGAAGCTCCGCGGAATCGTTGATAACGCTGTCGTAAGCAGTAAGATCGAGAAGATCCGTTACCTCGACGTAAGCGCCGTACTGCTTGACGGTCGCCTCCACGTTGGTCTGGGAGAGGGTCTGTCCGTCGGGGGTCTCGCCCTCGGTAAGTCCGTTCATCGCAGTGTGCGGGTCGAAAAGATTCCACCTGCGGAAATTGACCTTGTTGCCGTTGTTGCGGGGTATCGGGCGCTTCTGTCCGAATTCGGCGTGCACGAACCTCGTCTTTGCGCTCTCGAGGAGCTGCCTGTCATAATAAGTGGTGGGGAAAGTGCCGTTCTGGCTCAGTCCCTGAAGAGTGTTGATGTTGGGGTTTGACATTTTGTTTGTTCCTTTCTGTTAAAGTCTGATCCTTTTGCCGTCTGCGCTTGCCTTTTTGAGGAGCTTTTTAAGCTCGTTGAACTGCTTCGTGCTCATCTCGGAGTAATCCGTGCTCTTCGGGCTGCCCGAGCCGGTCCTCATGGGTACGGGCATTTTGGGCATAGTCCCGAACGGGTCGCGCACGTCGTCGTCGAGCTCGTTTGCGCCGCGGCGGGCGGGCGCCTCCGCGCCGTCGTTCATGCCCGCCATTATCTCTATGATGGCTTCGGCAAGCTCGTCCTCATCCGTTTCGTCGTCCGCTCCGAGCCGCGCGAGCATCTCTCTTCCGAGCCTCTCCGCGGCGCTAACGCGCTTTTCCTCTTCGGCGGGCGCATCGTTCTCCTCCGCGGGCGCGGGGGGCGTCACGATATTTCTTTTCTTCATTTTTCTCCTTTGCCTTCGCCGCTCAAGGCTTGCCTTTCATGGTCTTTTTTTCGTATTCTGTTTTGCGCCGCGCTGCGGCAAAAACGCGGCGTGCGCTTTGCTCTTTTTGAAAAAAGAGATAAAAAGAAACAAGCGGCTGCCTTCGGGGTCGCTTCCCCGACGGCACTCGTCAACGCTTGCTCTATTTATATTATAGCACGTTTGTTCTCTGCTTGTCAACAGAAAAGAGAATATTTTTGCAATTATCTCTTATAAGACGATTTTTCAAGCCGATTGACATATCATCCCGGGGAGATTACAATAGAATAAAGAACAAACAGAAAAGGAGTTTTTACAAATGAAAATCGCCGACATAGTGTTCCTTGCATTCTTTGTTTTTATGAGCATACTCGCCGTGTGCTTCACGATCCGCGACAAGGCGGCGGCAAAGACCGATCCGCGGAACCGCACTCCGGAGGCGACGCTGATGCTGATCGCGGCGCTTTTCGGCAGCTTTGCCATGTACGTGACGATGCAGATCATCCGTCACAAAACGAAGCATGCGAAATTCATGATCGGCATTCCCGTCATGATGGTCGTGCACGCCGCGCTGATCGTTTTGTATTTCGTGCTTTTGAGACCCATCCTTGTCTGACGGACGCGCCGCCCCTTATTTCAATATAAATAATTGGCTTTTCCAGGTTGAAAAGGCGAAAAAAAAGTAGTATTATATGTATGTATGGCACGTTGATCGTGCCTGAACAAAAAAACAGAAGGAGAGCACCATGATAGACCTTTTTGAGAACGGCGTTTACCTGGTAAACGGCAAGCCTCAGTTCGAGGCGGTCGAAGGCGTGACCCCCGCCGAGGGACGCGAGAATACGATCGCGTATCAGATCCTTCGCGCACACAACACCTCCGATGATGCCAAAAAGATGAAGATAAGGTTTGACTGCCTTATGTCTCACGACATCACCTATGTCGGCATCATTCAGACGGCAAGGGCGTCCGGTCTGAAGGAATTCCCCATCCCCTATGCGATGACCAACTGCCACAACAGCCTTTGCGCTGTCGGCGGCACCATCAATGAGGATGACCACGTATTCGGCCTTTCCGCTGCAAAGAAGTACGGCGGCATCTACGTTCCCGTCAACCAGAGCGTTATCCACAGCTATGCCCGCGAGGCGATGGCTAACTGCGGCAACATGATACTGGGTTCCGACTCCCATACCCGTTACGGCGCTCTCGGCACGATGGGCGTCGGCGAAGGCGGACCCGAGCTCGTTAAGCAGCTCCTTAAGAACACCTGGGACATCAACGCGCCCGAGGTAGTCCTTGTTTACGTCACCGGCGAGCCCAAGAAGGGCGTCGGCCCGCACGACGTTGCACTCGCCCTCGTTAAGGCGACCTTCGCAAACGGCTTCGTTAAGAACAAGGTCATGGAGTTCGTCGGCCCGGGCATCGAGAATCTGCCCTATGACTTCAGGAACGGCATCGACGTTATGACCACCGAGACCACCTGCCTCTCCTCCATCTGGGAGACCGACGACGAGATCGAGAAGTATTATAAGATCCACGGTCGTCCTGAGGGATTCAGGAAGCTCTATCCGAAGAACGTCGCTTATTACGACAGCATGATCGCGCTTGACCTCAGCAAGATCGAGAGCATGATCGCGCTCCCCTTCCATCCCTCCAACGCCTACACGATCCACGAGTTCCTCGCGAATCCCGTTGAGATACTGAAAAAGGTCGAAGCCGAGGCGGAGAAGAAGTTCGGTTCGAAGGTCCATCTCAAGCTCACCGACAAGGTCGTCGACGGCAAGGTCTACGCCGATCAGGGCGTCATCGCAGGCTGCTCCGGCGGTACCTTCGACAACTGCGTCGCCGCCGCCGAGATAATGGACGGCTACGACGTGGGCGACGGCTACTTCGGCTTCAGCGTATATCCCACCTCCGTTCCCACCAGCCTTGAGCTCACGAGGATCGGCATGACCGAAAAGCTTTTGAGGAGCGGCACTATCATCAAGCAGAGCTTCTGCGGTCCGTGCTTCGGCGCAGGCGACGTTCCCGCCAACAACGGTCTCTCGCTCCGCCACACCACCAGGAACTTCCCCAACCGCGAGGGCTCCAAGCCCGGCGAGGGTCAGATCTCGACCGTTGCGCTCATGGACTCCCGCTCCATCGCCGCCACCGCAAGGAACCACGGCGCCATCACCGCCGCGACCGATATCGATTGGGACGATAAGCATTTCGAGTATCATTTCGACAAGTCCGTCTATGACAAGCGCGTTTACAACGGCTTCGGCAAGGCGGATCCCTCCGTTGAATTGAAGCTCGGACCCAACATCACCGATTGGCCCGCGATGTACGCGCTCACCGACAACGTGCTCCTGGAGCTCGACGCCGTCATCCGCGATCCCGTCACCACCACGGACGAGCTCATCCCCTCCGGTGAGACGAGCTCCTACCGTTCCAACCCCCTGCGCCTTGCGGAGTTCGCGCTCTCCCGCCGCGTGCCCGAGTACGTCGGCCGCTCCAAGCAGGTCATGGCTTTGGACTTCGAGCGCCGCGACGGCAAAAAGCCCGAGCGCATCATGAACGCCCTTAACAAGGTCGGCAACGCCGATGAGCTCATAGCTAACACCGGCTTCGGCTCCTGCGTATTCGCCAACAAGCCCGGCGACGGCTCCGCACGCGAGCAGGCGGCTTCCTGCCAGCGCGTCCTCGGCGGCTTCGCGAATATCTGCTATGAGTACGCCACCAAGCGTTATCGCTCCAACTGCATCAACTGGGGCATTCTGCCCTTCACCCTTCCCGAGGGTGCGGAGTTCCCCTATGAGACCGGCGACTTCGTATTCGTTCCCGGCATCCGCAAGGCGGTCGAGGAGGGCGTCGAGACCGTTCCCGCCAAGGTCATCACCAAGGACGGCGTCTGCGATATCACCCTCGATATAAAGGGCCTCACCCCCGATGAGAAGGAGATACTGCTTGAGGGCAACCTCATGAATTACTATAAGGCGCACATGAAGGACTAAAACACATTAAGAACGGAGGCAGGGCGAAGGCTCTGCCTCCTCTTTTGAAAAAGAAACCGGAAATAGGATTATCTGAAGGAGACCGATTCCCATGAAAACAAGGCGCGGATTGCGTGCGGCGGCGCTCGTAATGTTCATCATCGCGGTCATCGCCGTAATACTCGAATGCACGGGGAACCAAAATATCAGCCCCTATGATTTCTTCGCTTCCCGTTTGGGGCTCGGAGACCGGGCGGCGCTTTGGCTCTTCAACGCGTTCATAATACTGATGCTTCTGCTCGTTCTGCTTTCGTTCTGCTTTGGCGTAAAAGAGCTGAGGGCTATTCGCGAAAACGAAACGCCGAAGCAGCGCGGAAAGCGTATAAGGAGGACCCTGCGTTGGATCGCCGTGCTGATGCTCGTTTGCGCGCTCGTATTCCTGATCGTCGCCTGCGCGGCAAGCATGATGGGCGTTTCGTTTCTGGGCTCGCTCGGTTCCCGCACGTTGCAGTGGATATTCATTGCCTTTGCCGCCGCCGCGGTGCTGCTCTTTATCTTAGGGCTCGTTTTATTCAGGGACGGAAAGGAATAATAACGATTTGAGGCGTGACAAAAGGGACGGTTCTTTTTGTCCCATGCGGGTGCGTTTTGTCTCTTGTAACGCCCCTCCTTCTGTGTTATAAAACAGTAGAGAGCCGAAAAACAATGCAAAACTTTGGAACCTTTCGCGGCTCCCGTGCGTTATATAAGTGAAAGCAAGTAAACAACGTTTACTTAAAAGGCGAAAGCCGGGGAGGAATTTATGAAACGTTT
>JAEEGJ010012812.1_pt1 | contig 20596 bp, 14 predicted proteins | sample 8958761 | NCBI WGS metagenome assembly JAEEGJ01 (sample SAMN16246546, study PRJNA631951) | gut metagenome | biome: gut microbiome; feature: rumen; material: RS-attached | host: Bos | place: Iran: Karaj | collected 2018-10
ATGCGTATCATCTATAAATATGACAATGGCTTTCATGATGATTTCAATGTCAGCGATGAACTGAAGATTGAGTATTATGACTGATTCTGAATCCCAGGCACGATACGCTTCACGTCGAGGTTTTGCTGGAACAGAACCTTATAGTCAGACTGCTTCTCCAAATTGATTTCGACGAAGTATTTGAATTGTTCACTCAAGTGCCTGATGGCTGTAGATTTCCCTACCTGTCGGGCACCTCGAAGCAACACGGGTTTATGAGTGGCACGTGTTGCCCACTCACTAAGGTACTGATCTATGATTCGTTCGTAACCCATCTGCGGCAATTTTGCCGAAAAGACATGAAAAATAAATAAATTCTAATTATTGATTGTGGTTCTGAATGTCCTCGGTTCGAGTCCGTCCGGGCACCCCAAAGAAGACATCGCTTTGTAGCGGTGTCTTTTTTTATGAGAATTGTGCCTTTTTCTATAAATACTCTTAAATCGAAAGACAGAATGAACCATTTTTCTCCGATATTTCGTAACTTTGGCCTCATAATTAGACTAGCTTATGAAATTCGAATATGGGGTTTTAATGGTTGTAGCATTGCTGAGCCCGTATTCAGGGTTCAGCCAGGTTGTTCATGAAAGCGAGACTGTCATCGAGGGGGGTCTTGCTCTCGATGCCCATGCAAAGCCAATGGCACGTATGTGGTTTCCAGATGCCTCAGCTGGTGAGGATGATAACGATTATATTGAGAAACAAATCTCCGAACTTGCGGCAAAGGGTTTTGGTGGCGTTGAAATGGCGATGATTATGACTAACGGCGTGTATTATGAAAACGAGGATACGCGTATCTACGGATGGGGTACCGACAACTGGATTAAGCTGATGAAGAAGGTGCTGAGAGCAGCAGCCAAGGTTTCTGGCGGCTTTCTGGTCGATGCAACGATTACTTCGCATTGGCCTCCTGTGCTCAACACCATTGACCCGAATGATGAAGCAGTGAGCAGGGAGCTGTCGTTCAGTGTAACGCCCATAACGGCAGACAATATGGAGAGCGGCACCATCAAGCTGGAATTGCCTTTGCAAAAGACGACGGCGCCCGCGTCCACATTCGGTCCTACTGCATACGATCATTTCTTGTTTACTGACCGTTTTGTGTCAGCTGTCCTTGTCAAGATTGCCGACATCGTGGTGCAACCTGGTGAGAACGCTGTGCAGGATCGTACCCGTTACGTCTTTGATTTCAAGAGCCTGACTCCGATTACAGACCGTGTATCGGTCTCCCAGGGGCAGGATATGCGGCTGGCGTTCCCGACCGTGCGGCTGCGACAGCCCATGGATGGGATTACGACAAGATATGCCGTTTCTTCGGTCCCGAATCTAATGGACCGTGGACACGCTGTAACGGCAAACAGGATGAAGACATGAACCGTAAACGTATGGCCGACTGGCAGGAAGAATATCAGGTTTCCCTCAACGGCTTGGATGTCAGCGTGAGTGAAAGCGGAAGTGAGCCGAAGGTTGGCGACTGGGTGGTGCTTTCTACTTTTAGCCGCGGTACAGGTCAAAGTGTTGTAGGTGCCTCAACTATGCCTAATGGCATTTTAGCCCTAAACTACTTCAATGCCGAGGGAACAAAAGCCTTGACGGATTATTGGGAGCAGATGTTCGTGAGGGATCCTGAGCTGCAGATGCTGATGATGGCCAATCCCGGCAATTATTTCGAGGATTCCATCGAACTGATCAGTGTCGCCTCATACTGGACATCCTCCTTCCTTGACAATATGCCTGATGGCTATGCCTACAGGGATATCCTGCCTACAGTGGCGGCAAGCAAGTATGTCAGCAGTGGCTTTATGGGTGTGAAGGTTACCAACTATTTCACCTTCACTGGTGACGACGGCTTGGCTGACCGCATCTATGAGGACTATAGTGAACGGCTGGCTGAACTGTATGTGAAACATCGCGTTGTCGGCATCGGCGATTGGGCAAAAAAGACCGTGGGGTGGGGCTTCCGTGGCCAAACCTTCCATCTGCCTGGACTTGAGATTGGCAAGGGCGCCATGATGGTTGACGTGCCAGAATGCGACAACAATGCCAAGGGTGACGGCATCCGTTATCAGGCAGGTACTGCGAATATCGTAGATCAAGATTTCCTGTCGATGGAGGCTATGACCGGTCCGGCTATAGGATATGCCAATATGGGCGATCTGCTGACGGAGTTGGGACAGAACTATTCGGATGGTATCACCCGTGCCGTTCTGCACGGAACACCCTATACGAAGACTTTCAATGGCTTCTGTTCAGAATGGCCTGGATGGCTGCCTTTTGCTGCGGAAAGCTATGGCTCCTCATTCACCTACCGGGAAGCCTATTGGCCGGATTTCGCAACAGAGACAGGTTTTATGAGCCGCATTCAGACTGTCATGCAAAAAGGTGTAGCAAAGATCGACCTGGCCGTGCTGATTGACAAGGAAAGCAGTTTTGACTTTGAGAGCAAAAACCGGTTCCAAAGACTGCTCGACAGCGGCTATTCCTACAATTTACTCAGTGAGTCGTTGTTGGGCCATCCTAATGCAGTGGTATCGGGCAACGTGCTCGCTCCTGAGGGTCCGGCTTACAAGGCGCTCATCGTCGATCATGTAAACGTGATCTCCCTCGTTGCTATGCAACGTCTTGTGGAGTATGCCAATGCCGGGCTGAACATCATCTTGTTAGGGAGTGACATCAAACGCGTATATGGTAGTGATAAGGCTGCAGATATCGAAGTTTCGGAGATGTACGCGCGAGTGGCCGGTCTTAAGAACGTGAGGGTGGTGGCCACAGAGGAAGAAATCCTGAATGCCTTGACCGATCTGGGGGTAAGCAGCCATGCAAAGTATCATATCCCACAGCTTGAGGCCACCCTGTACCAAGATGTCACGGATGGCACCAACTACTATTATTTATACAACAACGCCTTCCCTGACAATTCCGCCATGATGGGCAATCATCAGGGCGACCGTTACAAGGGTGAGAACAAGGTGCTGCGCAACATGAAAGTGACGCTTGAGGGCGACGGCGTGCCTTACCAACTCGACCCATATACCGGCAAGGTAGCGCAGATTGCAGAGTATCAAACGGGCGCAGGAGGAGTGACCTTTACCATCGACAGAATGTCGGGCGGCTGTGCAATGATCTATGCCGTTACCCCCGACGAGGGCACTTTCAGCAAAGTGGCAGGGCAGAAGATTACGAACGTGGAGGAGAAAAAGCCCATTGACCTGAGCGGTCAGAAGTGGCAGCTCATGATTCACAGCTATGGTCCCGACCCAGCCTCCAAGGATCCTGGCGACAGCAAAGTTACTGACGTTGATTTCGGATGGCAGGCCCTGGGCAAATGGTGTGACATCCAGGCATCAGGCGAGCAGCTCGACATGCTGGGTGTGAGCGACATGAAATATGTATCAGGTACGGGCGAATACACCATAACTTTCACCCTGCCCGACGATTTTGGCGAGAGCGACGGCGCGTTCATAGCCTATAGCTACGGCAGAGACCAAGTGGGCGCCCTGATTGTAAACGGTACGGAATTGCCTGCTAACAATGCCAGTGATCGGGTTGATGCTGGAACGCTGTTAACCGTGGGGCAGAATACACTTACCATACGGCTCCATTCCACACTGTACGGAAGAACATATTTCGAGCATAGTGGATATCAGGATAGAGGCGCCGTTTATGGCATGGGAGAGGGCGTTCTGGATCAGCCTGTCCCAGGAACTTACTATAACGGACTTTTAGGTGTCAGCATTATCCCCTATATAGCAAAGGCGCAGGACGACCCCGATGCCATCAGGGATGTGCTGGTCACCGACAGCCAGACCGACTCATCGACTGCCCCCATCTACAATTTGCAAGGCCAGCGTCTTGGCACTCCGCAGCGAGGTGTGAACATCGTCGGAGGAAAGAAAATCATTGTCAAGTAGAATTCAGTGACTGACGATGACTTTCTGGCCGTTCTTCAGATAGATGCCTGGAAGGGTAGGAGCACTGTTCAGGCGAACACCCTGAAGCGTGTACCATACAGGCTGATCTGCAACAGGAGTCGTCGGCAACTGATGAATGGCCGTTGGTATTGCAGGCATGGTGATGGTCAGTTCCCGGTCATCCACGACGTTATCTTTCTCCTCTGGAGAGGGATAATCGCCCAACATACTCTGTATGATCTCATTGAAGCCTTCAGGGGCGATGCTGGCAAACTGTGACATCAGGGCAGAGTTGTCGCTCTGGGGTTCATTGCCTTCAGCATGAACGATGAAGATGTCTGCGACGATGCTTGCTGCCAGTGCGTTGATGAAGCCAATTTCAGAGAATGTGAAGCGTTTGGCAGCCCAAGTCTCAACTGCTTTATGGAGTCTTCCTTTGGCATAGTCATTGAAGTTGGGTACTTCGTTAATTTCCGTCACGGATTTTGTAGAGATTTTTAGCCTGCTGAAGTCATCGTTGAACGTCAGGACCCGATAGTCGCAGGGGTAGGCGATAGGTGAGCCTGTGCAGACATCGTAGATCTCCTGTCCCTGTGGGTTCGTATAGCGCGTGATATCAGATATGTGGTAGTGCCCGGTCAGCATCACTTTCACCCCTGCAGCCATCAGTTGGTCGCGTATCTCCTCGTTATTGCTGACGACGGAATTCACATGTATCAATTCCTGTCCATAGATATGTGGCAGCAAGGCATGGTGCATCATGGCAATGACCTGTTGACCTTTGTCTTTGGCCTCTTTGGCTTTGGTGCACGCCCATGTCACGGCGTCTTCATCGACGGTGGCTGTCTGACCACTGTCGATACCGATCAGGGTGAGTCCTGGCCATACCTCAGTGGCATAGGTCAGGGTAGTGCCATGCAACTCGGAGCCTTCTCCGTAACCGAAATCCTTGTAATATTCTGGAAACCGCTTGTCGGATACCAGCTTCGCGTCTTCTGTCGTGTTGTTCTGATAGACCTTGCCGTCTGGTTGCCAGCCTCTGTCATGGTTGCCTGGGATGACGAGTACAGGGATGCCGGCGGTCTCTATTTCTGTCAGTTTTTTTATCACATATTCATGACTCGCCTTCTCGGCATCTTTCGTCATGTCGCCAGTGATGAGCAGCAGATTGGGTTTCTCGGCGATGATCAGACTGCAAAGTTTGTTGAAGATAGGCACACTCTGATCCACCATCTTCTTGGAGTCTGCCAGATAGGCCTGCCAAGCTTGGTTGTCAGGATTGTCAAGCAGTTCCTCACTCATCACATGGATATCAGACAAGAGGTATATCTTCTTGTCAGCAGTAGCCGTTACGCTGCTGATTAGGAGAACGACCAAGGTAATCAATGGTCTGATGATATTTTTTCTGATCATAATTTCAAGGATTGAATTGCAAAAATATCCTTTTTTGTACAAGAAATCCCGGATTTAATAATCTTTAACTCGATATTTTTTCTGCAAAATTATAATCTTTTTCGCTTGATTGTCGATAATTCTTCGTACCTTTGCGCCAAATTTACAGTTCCTCATCCTAAAAGGATGGTCTTTCTGGCCTTTATGAGGAGGGCTTTAGTTCTGTGATGTCGCTGAATGTCAGTGCAATATGGAAACTAACATGAATGAAACGGAAAATTCGGGTCACCGTAGCCTCTGGTGCGGTGTCCCCCTCCTATATGCTGTGTTTTCGCGATGACTGGACAGACGTCAGACATGCCCCGTTGGTACCCTATGCGAGTGACCTACTCCAGGGAATTGCAGGTCAAGGCTTTTCTGGAGAGTGTCGGTGTGGAGTGCTTCATCCCGATGCGCTACGAACAGGTCGAAGGCCGTCATCCCCGTCATCAGGAACTGCGCCCTGCCATCAACAATCTCATCTTTGTGCATGCCTCGCAGTCGTGGATTACTGAGATGAAAATGACACGTCGCGAGATGGCCCCCTTACGCTATATGATGCGTCCGGTGCACGACGACAAAGGGCAGACGGTTCGTCATGAGATCATCGTCGTACCCGACCTCCAGATGGACAATTTCATGCGTGTGGCTTCAGTAGCCGACGATCGCGTGTTCTTCATCGAGAACCTCGACTTTGCCGGTAAGCCCGGTCAGCATGTGCGCGTGGTCGATGGCGACTTTGCCGGGGTGGAGGGCATCATCAAACGGGTGAAGAAGAACAAGCGCGTCGTGGTGCAGATCGAACATGTGGCGGCAGTGGCCATCGCCTTCCTGCCATCGGCCTACATTGAGATCCTGGATTGATTTTTAACGTAAAAAGAAGATATGGAAGAACAGAAAAAGAGTGCTGCACAGGAACGCCCTACCATTTACTTGGGAAATATCTGGCGTGCCATGAAACGGCACAAGCGGCAGTATTTCACCATTGTCCCGCTGACGATGGTGGTCGTCTACCTCATTTCACTGGGCTACCCCGACTATTACAAGTGTAAGGTGACCCTCGTGCCTGAGACGAGCGCTGGCAACAGCATCGGGGCACTGGGAGCCCTGGCCAGTTCCTTTGGGGTACATCTGGGTGGTAGCACTGGCAAGGAGACGGATGCCATCACCCCTTCGTTGTATCCCGACCTGATGAAGTCGCTGGATTTCACGACGTCTCTGTTTGAGGTCAAGGTCAAGCGCGACCGTGACGATAAGGCAATGACGTATTACGAGTATCTGAGAGACTGTCAGCGCGACCCCTTGTGGGATGAGGCGACTCATGCCTTCTGGAGCTTGTTGGGAGGCTCTCCAAAAAAGGAGAAGGAACCAGTCGACTTGTTCAGGCTTAAACCAGAACAGAGGAAGATCATGGGTAGGATTATCCGTAATGTCTCCTGTGAGATCGACAAGAAGATGAACGTGATCACCATCGATGTCAGGGATCAGGACCCCGTGGTGGCTGCTACCGTGGCTGATTCAGTCAGGGAACGCCTGCAAGAGGCGCTGACGGCCTATCGCACGGCGAAGTCTCGTCATGACCTGGCCTATGTCCAGAAGATCCAGAAGGAGGCTAAGCGCGACTACGACCGGGCTTGTTTGCTCTATGCCGACTTCATGGACTCCAACCGCGACATCGTGTTGGAGAGTGTCAGACAGCAGCGTATGAAACTGGAGAACGACATGCAGCTCCGCTATAACAACTATAATGCCCTGAGTGCCCAGCTTCTCGCTGCGCAGGCCAAGGTCCAGCAGGACACCCCGGCCTTTACGACACTGGAGAGAGCCACGGTCCCTGGTGGTAAGACAGGTCCTAACCGCCGTTTGATTGTCACCCTCTTCACCGTCCTGTCGTTTGTTGTCCTGACCTTGTGGATTATCTACAAGGAGGGCGAGTTTAAACCGATGTTCAGGGGCTTGAACTGACATCCCAACCCATGTTCCATTCATAATCATGATGTAAAGTGAACGAAGAAGGAAACCATATGTATGCGATGGCGGAGCGACTGTTCCCCATCTGTCGTAGTCTCACAGGCGACGGCTTTCGTCAGTCCTTGGAGATTATCCGTGAGACCGTACCCGAGATACAGGTGTTCGAGGTGCCCACAGGCACGCAGGTCTTCGACTGGACCGTTCCCAAGGAGTGGAACATCCGTGGCGGCTGGATTCGTACGATGAAAGGCGAGACGGTCATCGATTTCCGTCAGAGCAACCTCCATGTGCTGGGTTATTCCCTGCCCATCCACCAGACGGTGAGTCGGGAAGAACTGCTCCAGCATGTCTATACACAACCCGACCAGCCCGACTGGATTCCCTATGTCACCTCCTATTATAAGGAGCGTTGGGGCTTCTGTATGTCTGAACGACAGAAAGAGCAACTGACCGACGAGACCTATGAGGTCTGTATCGACAGCACGCTCGAGCCGGGGAGTCTGACCTATGGTGAACTGATCATCCCGGGTGAGACCGAGGATGAACTGTTCTTTTCGACCTACCTCTGCCATCCCTCTATGGCCAACAACGAACTCTCCGGCCCTTGTGTGCAGACGGCGCTCATCCAGTATGTGAAGAGCCTGCCGCGTCGTCGATACACCTATCGTTTCGTATTCATCCCCGAGACAATCGGTTCAATCACCTATCTCAGTCGTCATCTGTCTCAGATGCAGCAGCATGTCAAGGCAGGCTTCGTACTGAGTTGTGTGGGCGACGACCGTACCTATTCGATGGTAGCCACGAAATATGAGGATACGCTGGCCGACCGTGTGTTGACCAACGTCCTCCATTTCCATTATCCAGATTACATCCACTATTCCTTCATGAAGCGAGCCTCCGACGAGCGGCAGTATGGATCGGCTGGTGCCGACCTCCCAGTCTGCGCCTTCTGCCGGAGCAAGTATCATGAATATCCGGAATACCACACCTCCGCCGACGATCTCTCGCTCATCAGTCCTGCAGGCCTGCAAGGAGCCTACGATGTGATGACGAAGGTGATCCGGGCCCTGGAGCATAATACCTGTTACCGCATGACCTGTCCTTGTGAGCCCCAGTTGGGCAAACGAGGTCTCTATCCGACAGTGAGTCAGAAGGGTACGAAGGGCAATGCCCGCTATATTCAGGACTTCATCGCCTATGCCGATGGGCGCAACGACCTGATTGCGATGAGCAACATCATACAAGTACCTGTTGATGAGCTGATTGCCATCAAGGACCAACTGATTGAACAACAACTGTTGACAGTGTAGGATCATTCAGTCTCTTTTCCCATGTCCGTGAGTGTCAGCGTCATCATCCCCGTCTATAACACCGCCAGTTACCTGCCGGCCTGTCTGGATAGTATCCTGAGACAGACCTATGCCGACTTCGAGCTGTTGGTGGTCGATGATGGCAGTACCGATTCTTCGCCGGTCATCTGCGACGACTATGCTGGTCGTGATTCCCGTGTCAAGGTGTTCCATCAGACGAATGCCGGGGTCAGTGCCGCCCGCAATCTCGCCTTGTCACATGCCAGTGGCAAGTGGGTGTGCTTCGTCGATAGCGACGATACCGTCTTACCGGGTTATCTGGAAGAGATGGTCGCTGCGACGGCCAACGACGACTGTCTGGTGATGGGCAACATCTCTGATCCGCTCTTTGAGGGGCTGGTCACGGAGAATCTCTCCCTGCAGGGTAAGGACATGGTGGATTATATGCTCCGTCATGCCCTGTTCAACCTCTGTGGTCCTGTGGCGAAACTCTTCAGTCGGAAGGTGCTTCAGGAGAATCAGATTGTCTTCCCTGCCGGTATTCACTATGGTGAGGACCTGATCTTTCTCCTGCGTTATATAAATAAGGTAGAACAAGTCATCCTCCGCAAGTCAGAGAACTACCGGGTGACGATGCGTGAGGAATCACTCAGCAGAGGCTATTATTCCTTTGAGTCGGAATACGCCTGTTTCCAGAGCTGTCTGACGGAGATGACGGCATTCGTCGGACGACTCGACGAGACGCCAGAGCGTCAGCGCGACCTCATCTGGCGCACCCGGACGGCCGAACTCTTCCTCCATAGTGTCAAGAGTCTCTATGCCGGAGGTTGCGACGATGGGTGGTCTGGTAAGATGCGGCGCCTGCATGCTATTCCGAAGGCCTATTTCCAGTATTTTGGTATCGGTTTCAAACCACAGGGCCTGACGTCACAGGTCATCAGTTTTCTGGTGCAGCACCGTCAGTTCACGTTATTATTACTTCTGGGCGCCAGCTATGAAAGAGCCCATCGAATGAGATGAAAGATATCAAAGTAACCATCTGTGTGCCAGTCTATGGCGTAGAAAAGTATATCGAGCGTTGTGCCCGTTCCCTCTTCGAACAGACCTACGACGCCCTCGACTATGTCTTCGTCGACGACTGTTCGAAGGATGGTAGCATCACCGTTCTTCAACGAGTGGTTGACGACTACCCCCAGCGCAAACCCTTTGTCAAGATAGTCCGCCATGACCGTAACCGCGGACTGGCCGCAGCGCGCAGGACGGCCGTCGAACAGGCCACCGGCGACTATATCCTCCAAGTCGATAGCGACGACTACCTTTCGCTCGATGCCGTCAGTCTGTTGGTGCAACAGGCCGAAGAGACAGGTGCTGATATCGTTGCAGGCAGTCAGCATATCATCAGTGCGACCCAGACGGTCTATCGTCAGGATCGTGTTCCGCAGGATAAGGATGCCTATGCCCGTTCGTTACTCATCAGAAAGAGCATTCAGGGCGTTGTCGGAAAGCTGTTCCGCCGTTCGTTGATCATTGAGCATCAGTTGTTCCCTCCCGAAGGCCTGAACATGGCAGAAGATTATGTGGTGATGCCGCGGATAGCCTATTATGCCAACCAAGTAGCCAAGGTTGATGCGCCTATATACAATTATGTGAAATACAATCCCGACTCCTATACCACGACCATCAGTCGGCATGGTATCGACTGCACGGTAGAAGCATTGTCTGTGCTTGAGACATTCTTCCGACAGGTTGGGAATGCCAGTTACTATGCTGAAGCCATCGACCAGGCCAAGCTCTATAATAAAGTGACGCTCTATACCCTCGCCGCCCAAGCAGACTATGCCTATGTGCGCCCTCTGTATCCAGAGGTCAAGGTATGGCGGACGGCTATCGAGCTGAAGCACAAGCTGTTGCTCACCATGGCCTCCTTCGGATTAGACAGTCTGTTGTTCCGCATCATCCACCTCTTCAGATAACATGCAGATACAACTCTACATATACTTGTTATTTGCTATTGGTTCGCTGTTTGCCGTATTCTTCGCACCGCCGACCTTCGACCGCCCTTTCTTGGTGGTGAACATGATTGCGTTCCTGTTGGTAGGTGGTATGTTTGTGTATCATAAGTTCAGGAAACATGGCACCATTTGTTTCGACATGTTCTTCGTGCCGTCCTTCTTTTTGGTCAACTACGCCCATGCTGTGTTTATCTATCCAGACGATGGCTTTCTGCCGGCTTTCAGGTTTGCCACCCGTGGCTATCTCATCCCTTACGCCGTGGCTGTGGCCCAGACCGGCATCGCCTGCTATTTCCTGTTCAGTAGCCTTTTTGAGAAGGATGTCCAGCCAGCGCTTCAGCTGCGTCACGAAGAACCGCCGGCAGCAGCAGTCAATCGAGTCACTTATATCAATGTGATAACGACCTCCATCCTGTTCTCATATGTCTTTGTGTTCAGGGTCGTTCAGGGCTACTATCATATCTGGCCACGCCTGATGACTGTGGTACTTACCTTGATCGCCCTCTCATGGTATTATCAGGCCCAGCTGTTGGAAAAGGAAGAGCATGGCTGGTTGGTCATGCTCAAGCACAACAAACTCAATATCCTTGCAGCGTTGATGTTCTCAGTCACGATGCTTTCTGTGGGTAGCCGTGGTCAGGTGCTTTTCTTGATGTTCATGCTCCTACCGATTGTCAATACTTATTATTTCCATATCCGGCTAAAGGTTCTCGCTCCTTTCATTGTGGTAGGTGTGATTGCGATGGGACTATTGATGCTGACACGAGGTACGGAGTACAATATTTTCCAAGTGAGTTTTGGTGAGGCAGTGAAATACGGTATCGATATTCTTTTGGAGTCACCAAACATCTTATGGATGTTATTGACCGACTTTGTTGTCAATGCGAAGACCCTCTATGAGAGTATCGACTACACCCAGGTGAATGGCATCATCTGGGGCCGTTCCTATATTGTCTATCTGTTTGTCTTCATACCGTTTGGCGGCTCTGTGCTGGTCAAATTGTTGACAGGTCTTGATGGTCAGGATCTCTTTTCAGGCTATATCCTGACCGAATATGCTGAGGCAGACTATGGACTTGGTACGAACCTCATTGCCGACCTCTACCTGAATTTCTCCCTGCCAGGCGTCATCATCATGATGTCATTGTTAGGCTATATGGTAACGCATTTTGAAAAGCCGATCTCAAAGTATGGAGCCTTCCTCTATCTTTCCTTCTTTGCTAATTGCATCTATATGGTACGAGGAGATATCTTCTGTTGGCTTACATTCTTTGTCTATTTTGTCATCTTCGACTGGCTCATGCGCCTGCGCATCCAGAATGCGTCAGAACCGGCGCCTCCCGTCTCTTAAATGCCTATTATTTCCCTGATGCAGTATTTATATTACATATTACCGTTTCTGCCTTTCGTGCTCTCGATGGTCTTGGCGACGTATATCATCCCGCGCATCCTGTTCGTGAGTGTCAAGAAAGACCTGGTACTCCCCTCGCTGACCTCGAAGAAAGGCCGCCTGCGCGTCCCTCGTCTGGGCGGCGTGTCGCTCTTCCCTATCCTGGTCATCAGCCTAGGTGTCACCGTCGTCACTTTGTTGATGGGTAGTCAAACCGATGTCATCGACAGTGAGACCGACGAGACCTTCGTCCAGTATATGTTTGCGATGGCAGGTCTGACCACGATGTACCTGTTGGGGGCCATGGACGACCTCTTGGGTGTGTCTGTCAAGTCCAAGTTGTTCATCGAGATTCTGGCGGCTCTGCTGATTCCCCTGTCCGGTCTGTGGTTTAACGATCTCCACGGTCTGCTGGGCATCTATGAGGTGCCGCCCTTCTTTGGCATTCCCTTGACGGTCTTCACGGTGCTCTATATCACCAATGCCATCCCCATGCTCGACGATGTCGATGGTCTGGCATCAGGCTTGTCGATGATAGCCTTCTCCGTATTAGGCTTCGTGGCTTATCTGGGTGGTCAGCCGTTGGTGATGGTCATCTGTACGGCAATGGTCGGCATGCTCATGCCGTTTTTCTTCCGTAATGTGATGACTCCGCACATCGGCTGGCGTAACATCTATCTGGGCGACACCGGCTCCCTCACCATTGGCTATGTGCTCTCCTTCGTCGTTCTCATGCTGAGTCGTCTTGGCGGCACTCGTCTGCCAGAGGGCATCATCATGGTGTGCTTCGGCACCCTTCTCATGCCAATGTTCGACGTACTGCGCGTAGCGGTGACGCGTCTGATCAACCACCGCCATATCCTGAAACACGACCAGAACCATATCCACCACCGTCTGATGCAAGGTGGGATGAGTCCGATGGGTGTCTTGTCCACGATCCTTCTGCTCACGCTGTTCTTCGTCATTCTGAACATCGTGGGAGTCTGGCTCGACTGGAACCTGTCCATCCTGCTCATCACCGACCTGACGCTATGGGCCGTTTCACAGGTGGTGATCAGCTATTATAAGAATAAAAACAGAGATTATTGATGATGGAAGATACAATCATGCGATTATATTCGGTGCTGGTGCCCTTCCTCTTGTCAGCCGTCCTGGGATGGCTGTTCATTCCGAGGGTACTCATTCTCAGCCACCGCAAGCGCCTGTTCGACATGCCCGATGAACGTAAGATGCACAACCGTCCCATTCCCCGTCTGGGAGGTATCACCTTCCTGCCCATCCTGCTGATGTGCGTCTGTTTGGTGATAGGTCTGTGGGTGATGATGGATATGTCCTGTCACCTTCGTGGACTGCATCTGCTGCTGGTGCGCTTCATCCTCCTGTTCGTGGGGATGATGATGCTCTACCTTGTTGGGGTGGTCGATGACCTCATCGGTGTCACTTATCAGGCGAAGTTTTTGGTGCAGATTGTCTGTGCAGTCTTCTTCCCCCTCTCTGGCCTGTGGATTCACGACCTCTCCGGCCTGTTCTGGTTGGGAGAGATTCCATCCTGGGTGGGTATCCCGCTCACGGTGTTCGTGGTGGTCTATGTCACCAATGCCATCAACCTTATCGACGGTGTCGATGGTTTGGCCTCAGGCATCTGTTCTGTGGCCCTGCTTACGCTGGGATTGGCGGCGATGATGCGTGCCCAGTATCTCTTCATGGTCGTGGCATTCGGCATGCTCGGCATCCTGTTGCCCTTCTGGTACTACAATGTCTTTGGCGACGTCCAGCGAGGCAAGAAGATCTTCATGGGAGATACGGGCAGTCTGACGCTAGGTTATCTCGTCAGTTTCCTGCTCATCTACATGGCCGGTGAGGCCGACATCCTCTTCCCCCGAGAGATGCTGGTCATCGGTCTCTCTACGATGCTCATCCCGATGTTCGACATCGTCCGTGTGGTGATAGCCCGTATCCGTAACCACCGTAATCCCTTTTTGCCCGATAAGAACCATATCCACCATAAGCTCCTGCGCACTGGTATCGGTCCCCGGCTGACGATGCTCACGCTCGTCCTGGCCTCACTCTCCATCGTGCTCATCACCATCTGGTCGGTATGGATGCACATCCCCACGACATGGATCTTCTTCATCGACGTGTGCTTCTGGCTAGTGTTCGACTACACCGTCAATTACTTTATCTGTAAGAACCACCGGTTGCGCTATGAGTAATTTTTCTATTGATTCCTTGGCTATGTCGGGATTTCTTCGTACTTTTGTCCCCCGAAACTGTATTATTTAATATGAAAAGACTATTTTTGTCAATATTGTTGACACTGTCGTTTACGTTGTCAGGCTTGGCCCAGACCATGAGCGACACCCAGATTCTTCAGTATATCCAGAGTGAGGTGAAGGCGGGTACTCCCCAGTCACAGATTGCCATCAACCTGATGCAGCGTGGTGTCGATGTGAAGCAGATCCAGCGCCTCCGTCAGTTGTATGAGCAGCAGTCAGGCACGTCTGCCAAGTCATCGTCAGGCACGTCTTCCTCCAGCTCGTCCAGCTCCGACTCCCGTCTGCGCGAGCCCAACGGTTCTGTTCGGGTGGATACCCGTAGCATGCGTAATTCTTCGATGGATGGCTATGGTTACGATATGACGGACCGTCAGGATATGTACGACTCCTCTGACCGTCCCAAGGTCTATTTCAACGACTCAACGGCCTCTTTGTTGGTCCATGGCAAGAAAGTCTTCGGTCGTGACATCTTCAACAAGCGCTCTTTGTCTTTCGAACCGAATATGAACATCGCCACCCCGTCGAATTACGTGGTAGGTCCTGGCGACCAGGTGAACATCGACGTCTATGGCGGTTCACAGATCTCCAAGACTTACGAGATCTCGCCCGACGGTACGATCACGGTCGATAACTTCGGCCCCATCAGCCTGGGAGGTCTCACGGTCGATCAGGCCAATCAGAAGATCAAGGACCAGCTGGGACAGCGCTATCGCCAGTCCAGCATCCGCATGACGGTCGGTCAGACCCGCACCATCACGGTCAATGTGATGGGAGAGGTCTCTGTCCCCGGCACCTATACCCTCTCAGCCTTTGCCTCCGTGTTCCATGCCCTTTACATGGCCGGTGGTGTCAACGGTCTGGGAACGCTCCGTAACATCAAGGTCTATCGTGGTGGTCGTCAGTTGACGGTCGTCGATATCTACGACTATATCCTCAATGGCCGTCTCTCGGGTAATGTCCGTCTGGCCGATGGTGATGTCATCGTCGTGGGACCCTACGACTGCATCGTGGATATCGTCGGCAACGTGAAGCGCCCGATGGCCTATGAGATGAAGAAGAACGAGAGTGTGGCCACCCTGTTGAAGTATGCAGGTGGTTATGCTCCGAAAGCCTATAAGAAGGGCGTTCGTCTCAGTCGTATCAGTGGTGAGCATCTCTCAGGCCACAATGTCTCAGAGTTTGATATGGCGAATTTCCGTCTGGAGGATGGAGACTCCGTCATCGTCGATTCCATTGACGGCCGTTACGAGAATACCGTCACCGTCTCTGGTGCCGTCTTCCACGGAGGAATGTACGACCTGAACGACTGTTCGACCGTCCGTACCCTGATTGAGAAGGCCGGTGGACTCACCGAGGACGCCTTTGTCAACCGTGCTGTGCTGCATCGCATGAAGGCCGACCGCACGCGTCGTGTCGTCTCCGTCGATATCGACGGTATCATGTCCGGTGCTGTGGCCGACATGCCGTTGGAGAACGAGGATGAACTCTTCATCCCTTACCGTATCGAGGCGATGAGCCGTCGCACGGTGACCATCCACGGTGAGGTGCAGTTCCCCGGCAAGTATGAGTATGCCGACGACGAGACCATCGAGGACCTGATCCTCCAGGCAGGTGGTCCTACCGATGCCACCTCTACAGCCCGTGTCGATGTGTCACGCCGCATCAGCGATCCAGCTGCCACCACGTCCGACAAGACCATTGCCCAGTCGTTTTCCTTCCCCATCCGTGAAGGTTATAAGGTCCAGATTGATCCCGGTTTTACCCTCATGCCCTATGATGAGGTGTATGTGCGTAAGAGTCCGGGCTATCAGCCCCAGCGTAATATCCAGGTGGTGGGAGAGGTACTCTTCGAGGGCGACTACGCCCTGCCCACCAAGAACCTCCGTCTCTCCGAGGCCATCAAGGCCGCAGGTGGTGTGACGTCAGAGGCATACGTCCGTGGCGCCCGTGTCGAACGAGTCCTCAACGAAGACGAGCGCTTCCGCGTAGAGAGTCTGATGAAGATGGCCCGTCAGCAGACAGGCCGTGGCCTCGATACGACCACCGTCACGCGCACCGACAGCATCTATTACGTCGGTATCCACCTCGACAAGGCCCTGGAGCACCCAGGTTCCGACTACGACATCATCCTACGAGAGGGCGACCGTCTCGTTGTGCCTGAGTACAACGGTACGGTGAAGATCAATGGTAACGTGATGTATCCCAATACCGTCGCCTTCAGCGAGGGCAAGAACTATAAGTGGTATATCAACCAGGCCGGCGGCTATGGCAACAGTGCCAAGCGTTCCCGCACCTACATCCTCTATCAGAATGGTACGGTCTCCAGAGCCAAGGGCAATGCGAAGATTGAACCCGGTTGTGAGATCATCGTCCCCACGAAGACCCGTACCACGCAACAGACCATTGCGACGATCGGTTCCCTCGGTACCTCCATGGCCACCATCGTCACCCTGTTGATCAGCGTTATGAATTTACTTAAGTAATTACAATATGAAAAAATTATTTTTAATCCTCTTTTTATGCGGTTTCTTTGGTTCGGCATTTGCCCAGAGCATGAGTGATGCTCAGATTCTGCAGTACGTCATGCAGCAGAAGAAACTGGGTAAGGCCGAGAGCGATATCGCTCAGGAGCTGCTCAAGAAAGGTGCCACGCTGGAACAGATCCAGAAGATGCGTCAGCAATATGCCAGTCAGCTCGAGAAGACCGGTATGGGTCAGGCTGCCGACAGAGCCATTGGCGACGCCACCGACCGGATGCGCAAGAACAATGGAGCTCTCCGTGAGGCGGATCCTAAGGCTCAGCAGATGCGTCAGCAACAGATGATGATGAACCGTCCCGACGGTTGGCTCTATGGCGACGATATGTCCATGTATCAGAGTCCCGACTCCCTTTATTTCAGCAGACCCCAGGAGGGTGGCAAGAAGGTCTTCGGACGTGATATCTTCAACAACAAGAGTCTTACCTTCGAACCCGTGATGAACATTGCCACCCCGCAGAACTATGTGCTGGGGCCTGGCGACCAGCTCATCATCGATGTCTATGGAGATACCCAGAAGAGCGAGCAGCTGACCGTCTCTCCCGATGGTGATGTCAACGTGCCCGACTATGGTCCAGTGCATGTGGCAGGTCTCTCTGTCTCTGCAGCCCAGTCGAAGGTGCGCAGCAAACTGGGAACCTACTATGCCAGTTCTGATATCCGTGTGACTGTCGGACAGACCCGTACCATCTCAGTCAATGTGATGGGTGAGGTCAAGGCCCCGGGCACCTATTCACTCTCCGCCTTTGCTACCGTGTTCCACGCCCTCTACATGGCGGGCGGTATCAGCGACCTCGGTACCCTGCGTAGCATCAAGGTCTTCCGTCAGGGTCGTCAGATCTCCTCAGTCGATGTCTATGAGTTCATCCTCAACGGTCGTCTGGCCGGTAATGTCCGTCTGCAGGACAATGATGTCGTGCAGGTCGGTCCTTACGAGAGCATCGTCGATATCACGGGTCGTGTGAAGCGCCCGATGGCCTATGAGCTTCGTAAGAACGAGAGTCTCTCCACCTTGCTGAAGTACAGTGGTGGTTTTGCCAACGATGCTTATAAGAAGTCCCTCCGTGTGCTCCGTAAGAACGGCCGTATGAAGTCGGTCTTCAATGTCGAGGAGTTTGAGATGAGCGACTTCAAGATGTTTGACGGTGACTCCGTGAACGTCGATTCAATCATCGACCGTTTCGAGAATATGGTCGAGGTGAAGGGAGCTGTCTTCCGTCCGGGTATGTACAACCTAGGTGAGAAGGTCCACAGTGTCCGCAGCCTGATCGATAATGCCGACGGTCTCACCGAGGAGGCGATGGTCTCCCGTGCTGTCATCCGCCGTATGAAAGCCAACCGCACCCAGGAGGTGATGTCCGTTGACCTGAAGGGCATCATGGAGGGCACGGCGGCTGATGTACCGTTGGAGAACGAGGATATCCTCTTCATCCCGACGATGGCTGAGCACCAGAACCTGCGTACGCTGACTATCGACGGTGAGGTTATCTTCCCCGGCACCTATGAGTATGCAGAGAAGATGACGGTCGAGGACCTCATCCTGCAGGCAGGTGGTCTTACCGACAATGCCTCGACGGTGAAGGTCGATGTGGCACGTCGTATGATTGATCCGGCCGCCACCACATCGACGATGGAAGTGGCCAAGACCTATAGTTTCCAGATCAAGCCGAATTTCGAGTTCGACGGCGACCGCAGTTTCACGCTCGAGCCTTACGACGTCGTCTCTGTACGTCGCAGTCCGGTATCCACCGAACTGTTTAAGGTGCGCGTCGAGGGAGAGATAGCTTTCGAGGGCTCCTATACCCTTCAGCAGAAGAACCAGCGTCTGAGTGACGTGGTGAAGGCTGCGGGAGGTATCGTCCCCGGTGCCTATGTCCGTGGTGCCCGTCTCATCCGTAATATGAACGAGGATGAGTTGGCCCGTCGCGACGAACTCATCAAGATGGCTCGTCAGAGTGCGGCGGCCGATGCCAAGGACTCCCTGAGTCTCGAGCAGTTGGCCACCGAGACCACCTATCTCGTAGGTATCCACCTCGACGAGGCGCTGGCTAATCCCGGCTGCGACGAGGACATCGAACTCCAAGATGGTGACCGTCTGGTCATCCCGCGCTATAACCGTACCGTACGTATCTCGGGAGATATCCTGAAGCCCAATACCGTGGCCTTCAAGGACAAGAAGGGTTATAAGTACTATATCGAACAGGCTGGTGGCTATGGCAAGCGTGCGCGCAAGTCTCATACCTATATTCTCTATCAGAATGGTACGATTGCGAAGGCTTCGAAGGGCACTATCGAGCCGGGTTGTGAGATTGTCGTGCCGACGAAGGGACCGCGTGATCCGGCTCAGTTGTCACAGTGGTTGTCGATTGGTACGAGTGCGGCTTCGCTGGCTACGATGATCGTTTCGATCTCGAACATGATCAAGAAATAATTTCGAGAGCGAGCTCTCGGATGGGGGGGAATCCCCCATACCCCCTTTTTTGCAGGGTTCCACCCTGCAGGGTCACCAACAACCCCAACCCCTTCTTATCCTTAAGAAGGGGCTTCAGACCACTCCCCAAGCCCCTCGCCAATCTTTGGCAAGGGGATGTAGTTGACTCCGGGCAAGGGCCGCCCTCCGTCAAGGTCTTGGTATCGCTCGCAAAGCCTGTGCCCCTTCGGGGCGAGCGATGGTTTTTGACATCCCTGCTGTCGCCGCCCCTTGGAAAGGGGCTCAAGGGGCGCAGGGGCTCAGGGACCGCCCTTCGGGCCTTCGGCCCTTCGACAGGCTCAGGGACCGTGGGGGCAGGGAACGGGCCTTCGACCCTTCGACAGGCTCAGGGACCGCAGGGGCGGAGGGATGTTTTGCTCGCTTCGCATTGCTTGGGCGTAGGTTCGATGTAGCAAGGGCGTTGGTTCGATGTAGCAAGGGCGTTGGTTCGACGTTGGTTCGGCCCTTCGACAGGCTCAGGGACCGCAGGCGCGGAGGGATGTTTTGCTCGCTTCGCATTGCTTGGGCGTAGGTTCGACGTTGGTTCGATGTAGGTTCGGCCTTTCGGCCCTTCGACAGGCTCAGGGACCGTGGTATTCCAGAAGGGTAAAACCCTGCTCAAGGAGTTCGCGTGGGAATCCTCGGAAGCCTGAGGGGGGGCTTGGAATAAAGATGAAAGTAATTTTTCTTATATATTATTAATATGGAAGAGATCAATAACAATAAGGAATATATAGAGGAGGAAGAATCTTCTATAGACTTTGGAAAGATTTTCCAGGATCTGTTAAAGCACAAGACTTTGTACTATAAGGTCTTGCCAGTAGCCTTTCTGTTGGCTGCGATATACGCTATATCGCTCCCCAACTACTACAGTTGTACGGTGAAACTGGCACCTGAACTGGGTAGCGGTGCCAAGGCGGCAGGTGGACTGGCCAGCTTGGCCTCCAGCTTCGGTGTGAACCTAGGTGGTGCCCAGCAGGGTGCCGACGCTATTAATCCGACGCTGTACCCGGACTTGATGAACTCCGTCGATTTCAAGACCAGCCTCTTCTCCATCCCGGTGAAGCGTGAAGGCGACCATCAGTCCTTCACCTACTACGACTACCTCATGAATGAGCAGAAGACCCCCTGGTGGTCACAGGCCAAGAAGGCGTTCTTCGGTCTCTTCTCATCACCCGAACCCGAAGAGGTGGAGCAGGTCAACCCCTTCAAACTGACCAAGAAACAGACCGACATTATGAAGGCCATC
>JAEEGJ010012815.1_pt1 | contig 20592 bp, 15 predicted proteins | sample 8958761 | NCBI WGS metagenome assembly JAEEGJ01 (sample SAMN16246546, study PRJNA631951) | gut metagenome | biome: gut microbiome; feature: rumen; material: RS-attached | host: Bos | place: Iran: Karaj | collected 2018-10
CCATGTCGTGAAGGAGGAAATCACTATAGGGATGAACCGTCTGACCGCCCAACCAAGGCAACTCTGTACCATTGAGAAGGGTTGCACCACGAGGTTTGGTGTGGAGAGTTGTTACGTGGCAAAGATGGCACTTCGCTTCATAGAACTTCTGCTCGCCAATCGCGATGAGCTCCTTCTCGTTAATTATACGTCCTTTATATGCGGCAGGTTGTTTCGTACTGCCCAGTCTTCGAGCAGGAACGCCAAGTCCGTGCAAGTAGAAGTCCACATCTTCCATGTCCTCGGTCGTAACGTCGAGACGGTCGTAAAGCAGTCCCATCATCGAACCTTCCTGCATCTGCGATTGTCCTTCACATATCTTCTCAGGATAACGACTGTTTGTCGCTCCCATATCCGATGAGAAGCCAAGTTCGACAGTCAGGTCCGCGTGTTGTGCTTTGTTGCCCGAAAGTCCGAGCTGACGGATGCCGCGTTCCGTGATGTAGTTGCATCGGCCACTTATTCCATATTCAGGATAATTCGATTTTGCCGCGAGTTGTTCTATCTCGTTCCTGTCCAAAGCCATCATCTGACCCATTCCTACGTGCCGAAGAGGAATGCGAACCGTGCAGAAAAGCTCTTCCGGATCAATTGGTTCGCCTGTCTCTCCGTAACCTTTATACCAGTCTGTAATGGTGTATTGGGGATATGCAAGACTATACGTCTCACCATCCGGAAAGGCAAATTGCTCTTCGTGCCAACGACATTCCAGTTTCCCTTCAGCTGTTACGCCATAGATACTTTGGTCGTGAAGAACGCGACCATAGTTCTGGAAGAACGCTCCGTTCTTCCTCGTCACATAGACAAGCATAGCACTAAATCCATAACTGCCAGAACCATAGACTGGTATGCCGTTTGGATCTGTGCCTGTTTGCGTCCAAAGAGCAGGTTTTGTTCGGCCCGCGTTACGATGGCAAGAGCCGCAGGAATAACCGGCATAAACAGGACCGAGACCTGCTGCTTGCGTCAGAGCATCGTCATATAGTCCGTCTCCATTGATGAATCTTCGCGAGTTTGCCTTGATATTCTCCACCCAATCGGCTTCTGTATCGTAGGCGAAACTGGAGTTGATGAAGACTGTACTCGTTCCTGCACTCAAAGCATAGCCCTCGTGCGTCTCGAAATCGGCTGCTGTAAAGCAATCATCCTCCCTGTCGCAAGCGACAAGGAGGAGTGCAAGGCAAATATAAATACTATGTTTCAATGGTTAATCTCCAATTATCAATTCTCTATTTTTCTTGGTTGTCCGTTCTTGAAGAGCAGGAACTCAAGCGTGTGGAAGCCGCGAATGCTCTGTGCATCAGCGATTCCTTCGTTCTCTTCATCAAAGTCGCCACTCCAATCGAGGCCAGAGAAGTCGCCACTTGCAAGCACGTTCTTGATGGCATCTTGGTCGAGAGGCCACGAATCCATATTGGGGTCGAGTCCCAACTCATCGACAGGTCCGAAGAGGAAACCTTCACTCATTTCCCAAGGTTGACGAGCCGTCATCCAAGCCATTGCAGCCGCTTCGAAGGTGGCATTCGAGGGACTTGCCGCAAGAACCGTAACTGCTTGGTGAAGCGCAGCGTTAGCATTCATGAGGTCCTTATAGGTAGGAAGCACAACAACATCAACATAATCGGCCACAATAGCCTTCAGTTCTGCTTCGCCTTCGAAACTTTCCACCTTTGCTTTGAGCGTCTTGAGAACGTTCTTCAGGGTGTTGCAAGCCTCCATAGCTGTAATGACGCTTGGATTGCCGATATGGCTTCTGAAGGGAGCTGCCATACCTTCTATACTATTAATAGCAGTCTGAATAGCGGCGTTCACTTGGCCTGCAAACTCTGCTTGCCCGTGAGTCCTAAGATAAGCGGCAATACTATGAGTGCCTTGAACGCCCTTATAAGTGCAGTTGAAAGAGTTCTGTATGGAGCGAATATTGTTGGCGTAGTCCTGGATGGAGTGATAACTGTACCAAGATTCCACGGCATAAACAGCCTCTGTGTATTTCTTGTTCTCCCACTTATCACGCGGATCACCTATCTTACTCTCGCCCACTTCGTTAGCGATATCTATGCAACCGTCTATGATTTGCTCGATGCAACTGTTCGGACTAGAGTATGCGCCACGAACTTCCTTGAAGGTCGTTTGGTAAGCTTCCTCGCCGTTCAAGCCTTCGTTCCAGGCTTTGTAAAGTGTTTCGGCATCGGTTTTCAAACGCGATGAAACGGCTGCAGCATAGTTGCACCAGTTCGTCTGATAGTCCGCGAAGTTGGCATCGGTCTCGTTGATTGTGACGTCGGCAGTTCCTTCGGGCATTCTTTCAACAGGGTCGACAATAATCTTGTTGTCGTCTGAGTCTTTACTGCACGAAACGGCAGTCATTGCGATGGCAATTGTACCAATGATAAAAATGTTCTTTTTCATGTCGTTTGTTTAGTTTTATGGAGTATTTATATCTTACATGTAGTCGAATCTTTTCTTTCCTTTAAACCAACCCGTAAAGGCAACACCAAGAGCGAACTCATTTTCACTGTTGTATTTGCCGCCTCCTATCCTGCGGGTTGTATAGTCAGCCTTTATTATTATATAAGGTATGGGGCGATAGTTCAAGCCAAAGGTCCACATTGAGGTCTTGAGTCGTGCTTCCATCACTTGTCCTGTTTCGCCCTTTTCCTGAGCGTTATAGTATTCGTAGCGAGCGAAAGGAATAATGTCTGGAGCTTTCGTGGAGGCGAAGAAGTTTTTCATCCTAATGCCACCTTCCACACCATAACTGACAGCTTTGCTTGCAATGGGAGCCGTCTTCGAGTAAGGGCTGGCATTGCTCTGACGGACGTTACGTGCACTGAGAAGCGTGGAGTTGCCCACCTTGCCACTCAAAATATTGCCTCGAACAATGGCGTAACGGTGCTGGTATTGCGCATCGACGCTCCAAAGATTGACAGGCACGCTGAAACTATACGTTGTAGGTTTGTCGGCATTCGATGCCGTATTCTGGCAATGATACCAACTTGCCCCGAGTCGCAAACCAGGAACACCAGTATAATTGAGACGAAGCACATAGCCTGGCGACGTGAAGTTGTCTTTCTCGAAGAAACCTTGCTTGCCTTTCTTCACCCAATTATTACGGTCGAAGCCGTTAGCATTCAAGCCAGCCACGACTTGCGCTTCCCAGTTGAACGAAGCCCACTTCCTGCCTACTTGACCGAAGAGGCTCAAACCAGTTTCATGCCAAGTATTGGGGATGATGCTAGTCTCGCCTTCTGGACGGACAGTTCCGAAGAAGTTGACGGGTTCGTGATGAGCGTTATTCAAGCCGACAGGCACGATGATGTGACCTGCACGAACATTGAAGTACTGGTTCATGTGATAGGTAATGTGGAACTGCTCGATGGCAACCTCACCACCCTTCTCTACCTCAGTCTCGTACTCGCCGTTCTCCGAGTTCTCTATCTCGAAGGCCGTTCCTGTGCCACCACTCTCGAACTCCACTTCCACGCCAACGTTCCAATGCTTGTTGAACTTGTAGTCTCCAGCAAGCACAAAGCGAGGTACGGCTATCGTATTTCGATGAACGCGCGTATTTCCTTCGCTGCTGCCATAGAAGCGGTTCGTGCCATAATCCTTGAAGGCAGCCACCACTTCGCCATAGCCTCCAACGCGGAAACGTTCGTAACTGTCTATCTCAGTTGAGTCTGTATTCCATTGTGCAGAAGCAGTCGCTGAGCAAAGCAACAAACCGCCTGCAATCATAGTTCTGAAATTGTTCATAATCGGGTTTTATCTCGTTTTTCGGCTGCAAAGGTAAGGCGCTTCCCGCATACTCGCAATACGCAAAAATGTGTATTCTCACAGCCCAAACAACACATCAGTCCTCGTTTTTCATTAAGATAGTACCCCATAATAATTAAGGAAAAAGGTCAAGTAAGAACGATTTACCTAATAATTGTGATTGCATTCTTCGCAGGAAAGTCGTAAATTTGCAGCGCAATTCAATACAAAACGCTATGAAAAAGTTGAAACTTTACGAGGCCGACGACAAAATGATCGACCTCATCAGCGACAACTACAGTATGCTTCAGGGCCTCAGCGCATTCGGCATTCGGCTCGGCTTTGGCGACAAGACGGTCAGCGAAGTCTGCCGAGAGCAGGATGTAGACTGCTACACCTTCCTCACTGTCGTCAACTTCCTCATCAACGGATACACGCCGAAAGAGACAGACGACCGTATTTCGGTGAGGACTTTGCTCGGCTATCTTCAAGCTTCCCACCGCTATTTCCTCGACTTCCAGCTGCCCTCCATTCGCCACGAACTTGAGGCTTCGCTCAGCAAAGGCGAAGGACTGGAGCCCCTCATACTGCGGCTCTATGACGAATACGCACACGACATTCAGCTACACATGAAATACGAGGAAAAAACTCTCTTCCCCTACGTAGAAGCCCTCTTGAAGGGCGAACCAACCACAGGTTACAATGTCGACATCTTCTCGAAGCATCACAGCGATACGACGGGCAAGTTCCAGGAGTTGAAGAACATTATCATCAAGTATCTGCCCCCAGCAGGACTGGCCAACAATCAACTCACCGCAACCCTCTACGACATATACAACAACGAGGAGTGGCTCCTCAACCACAGCAATGTCGAGGAAGTGCTCTTCGTCCCAGCCATTCGTCTCTTGGAACAGAGAGTGAAGGAAGACGGCGTCTCGGCTCGTATCTCCAGCATGATCAGGAACGCAGAAAGTTCGGAATCCATTTCTGAGCGTGAGAAAGAGATTATCGTCTGTCTCGTTCAAGGTATGTCGAACAAAGAGATAGCGGCTCACCTGTTCATCTCCGTCAACACCGTCATCACGCATCGTCGCAATATTTCGCGCAAGCTGCAAATACACTCTCTTGCGGGCCTCACCATTTACGCCATCGCAAACAACCTCATCGACAACAAGTTCCTCTCGAGGTAGAGGTTGTATTGAGTCGAGAGCCTGTTTTCGAGTTCCCCAGTGTTATTGCCAAACGTCACGTGTGAAGTTGGCGAACATCACGTGTGTCGTTTCCACTTTTCACGTGTGTCGTTTGGGATTTACTAAGGGGATATGGAATTGACCGACCTTAGACGTCATGAATTTCTTTTGCCCGACCATTAAAATAAATCGAAATATATTTTGCATTATGCCCACTTTTTTGTACATTTGTGGCCATAAACTATTAAATCGTAAGTATTATGTTAACCGAAGACAGACGTTTATATGTGGCTCACGGACAGAATGGGCCGATTTGCATCAATGGTAAGATGGCGAACCGTCATGGATTGATTGCCGGTGCTACTGGTACGGGCAAGACTGTGACCCTGCAGGTGCTGGCTGAGACTTTCAGCGAGGCTGGGGTGCCTTGCTTCATGGCCGACATGAAGGGCGACCTCTCGGGCATCTCGCAGACGGGGGCAATGTCCTCGTTCATCGAGAAGCGCTGTGCTGAGTTCGGCATCGAGAATCCTCAGTTCCACGGGGCTCCCGTTTGCTTCTACGACGTCTTTGGCGAACAGGGTCACCCGATGCGCACCACCATCTCGAACATGGGGCCCGACCTGATGTCGCGACTCATGGAGCTGAACGAGGTGCAGGCTGGCGTAATGACGATTCTCTTCAAAGTGGCTGACGAACGTGGTTTGCTCCTGCTCGACCTCAAGGACTTGCGCTCTATGCTGACCTATATTGCCGACCACGCAAGCGAACTGACGAAACGCTACGGCAACGTCTCGACGGCTAGCGTGGGAGCCATTCAGCGTGCTCTGCTCGCACTCGAGAATCAGGGTGCAGACAAGTTCTTCGGCGAGCCTGCTTTCGACATCATGGACCTCCTGCAGGTCAGCGCTGACGGCAAAGGTATGATGAATGTTCTGGCTGCCGACAAACTGATGCACCAACCCAAACTCTATTCCACCTTCCTGCTTTGGCTCCTCTCGGACCTCTATGCGCGTCTGCCCGAGGTAGGCGACCAGGAATTGCCGCGTCTGGTATTCTTCTTCGACGAGGCCCATACACTCTTCACAGACACACCAAAGAGCCTTGTGGATAAGATTGAGCAGGTAGTCCGACTCATCCGAAGCAAGGGTGTGGGCGTCTATTTCGTGACGCAGAACCCCACAGATATTCCTGATTCTGTGCTCGCTCAGCTGGGTAACAGAGTGCAGCACGCGCTCCGAGCCTTCACGCCCAAGGAACAGAAGAACGTGAAAGCTGCTGCCGATACGTTCCGCGCCAATCCGGACTTCAAGACGGAAGATGCCATTATGGAACTCGGAACAGGCGAAGCGCTCGTCTCCTTCCTCGATGAAAAGGGCACTCCGAACGTTGTGGAGCGTGCCAAAGTGCTCTTCCCGCTCAGTCAAATCGGCGCCATCACAGCATCTCAGCGCGAGCAAATCATCAAGACGTCGCGCATCTTTGGCCGTTACGACACGATGATAGACCGCGAAAGTGCGTTTGAAGTGCTCCTCGCAGAAAGCGAAAAGGAAGAAGAGGCTCGCGAACTGGCAGAACAGGAAAAGCAGGCTGAGAAGGAACAGAAGGAGGAAACGAAGTCGAAGAGCAAGAAGAAAGGCTTCTTCTCGAAGATTCTCTCCGCCGTCATTACAAGCGTCACAGCAGCCCTCGGCACTTATGTCGCCAATACGGTAACGGGTTCGAAGAGAAAGAGCAAGGACAGCCTCGGCAAAAAGATAACGAAGAGCACGGTCAGCACAGCAACCAGAACCGCTACCCGCGAACTCGGCCGAAGCATCTTAGGAAACCTGATTAAATAGTCAACTTAAAGGAGTTTGGGGAGTTAAACTTGATGGAGTTAAAGGAGTTAAAGGAGTAAAAGTAGTTAAAGACAATACCACAGAGCCCAAAGGTATTCTCTAACCTCTAACCTCTAACCTCTAACTCCCCAAACTTCCCACAAACTAAATTATTATGAACCCACAAGAAAAAAATCTAGTACCAGGCACTGACGGCAATAAGTATGTGCCTTACGAACAGCGGACAGGCAACGAGTCCGTCGTCTATTTCACCCGAAAACTCTCTGCCGAAGGGCTCATCCAGGCTTACAGGCAGGTCAGCGGAAACATCTGCGGCAAGGTGGGTGTGAAGCTCCATACTGGCGAGCAGAACGGTCCGAACATCATTCCTCGCGAATGGGTGAAGACCTTGATGGCAGGGGATTTGAAGGGCGCCAACATCATCGAGACTAATACCTACTACGAAGGCGACCGAGACACGACGGAGAAGCATCGTGAGACACTCAAAGTGAACGGCTGGACTTTCTGCCCTGTCGATATCCTCGACGAGCAAGGCACAGCAACTCTGCCCATCAAGGGCGGCAAGTGGTTCAAGGAAATGTACGTCGGAAAGAATCTGCTGAACTACGACGCAATGGTGGCTCTGACACACTTCAAGGGACACACGATGGGAGGCTTCGGAGGCTCGAACAAGAACATCGGCATCGGATGCGCTGACGGACGAATCGGCAAAGCCATCATACATACCGTGAAAGGTTCCGACGACCAATGGAGCATCAGCGAAGAAGAGTTCATGGAACGTATGACGGAATCCGCAAAAGCCAGCATCGACTTCTTCGGGAAACGCGTCACCTACGTCAACGTAATGCGCAATATGTCAGTCTCTTGTGACTGCGAAGGCGTGCTGGCAGAACCCGTTGTGACGCCAGATGTGGGCATCCTCTCTTCAACCGATATTCTTGCCATTGACCAGGCTTGCGTGGACATCATCTACGCCATGACTGCCGAGGAGCATCACGATATGGTGGAGCGCATCGAGACGCGTCACGGACTTCGCCAGCTCTCCTACATGAAGGAACTCGGAATGGGCAACAATCGTTATGTCCTCATCGACCTCGATAATGATGGCAAACGCATCACAGCAGCCGATGCAGCAAAAGGATTGAAGCCTTTCGTCAGGAAAGATTAAACAAATTTGGAAAACTATTCGAATGATGAAGAAAATAATGTTTCTTGGCTTCTGCATGATGTTGGCAGCATGCGGACAGAAAGCCACACAAACGCCCGAAATTGAGTTCGTTGATGATGTTAAGGCTGCTCTCTCTGCAGACGGACAAATCAATCTCGATAACCTCAAATGGACACGAGAACCAGCAGGCTGCGAAGTGAAAGGCGACACCATTTCAATAACAACAGCACCCCATACAGACCTTTGGCAGCGTACCTATTATCACTTCCAGAACGACAACGCTCCCGTTCTGCAAATGAAGACGCGCGAGAAGTTCTTCAGCTTTGTCGTGAAGACCGACTTCACCCAAAGTCATCAGCGCTTCGACCAATGTGGTATCGTGATGTACCTCGACAGCGAGAATTGGCTGAAAGGCTCTGTGGAATACGAGAACGAGGCGTTTCAGCATCTGGGCAGCGTCGCCACGAATAATGGCTATTCCGATTGGGCCACGATAGCTATTCCGGCCGACGTGAAGACGATGTGGTACAGGTTCTCGAGACGAGCCGACGACTACCTTATCGAATGCTCTACAGACGGAACAAACTTCAGCCAGATGCGCGTTTGCCACATGTATGCGGCAGCCGAGGAGATTCAGTTCGGCATCTATGCTTGCTCGCCTGAAGAATCATCCTTCACGGCACGCTTTACCGACATGAAGATAACAGAATGCGCTTGGAAGGCTCACGACGGACAACAACCTGACGAATAATGAAAATCCTGTATTCCTGCCTCCTGGCAACAATAAGCGTGCTGAACCTCTCGGCACAGACTGTTCGATTGAGCAACACTTCTCCGGGTAAACAATTCGACGGCATTGGTGTTGTTGATGGTGGTGGAGCAACTTCAGTCTTACTGAAGGATTATCCAGAACCTCAGCGCAGCCAAATCATCGACATGGTTTACAAGCCCATGTTCGGAGCTTCTATCAGTGCTTTGCTCGTCGAGATTCCAGGCGATGGTAATTCCACTCAAGGCTCTATGCCTTCTCACAGCCATTATCGAGGCGACGCAAACTTCGAGCGTGGCTACATTTGGTGGGTGATGAAAGCAGCCAAGAAATCCAATCCCCGTCTCTCGCTTGATGCCACCTCTTGGAGCGCTCCAGCTTGGGTGGGTAACTTCTGGAGCGAAGATATGGTCGATTATTACATCTCTTGGATGCAAGGATTGCGAGAGGTTCATGGATTGGAGTTGGATGCGCTAGGTTGTCACAACGAGAAAGGCTACAATTACGACTTTGCCAAGAACTTGCGTCGAGCCATGAACGAACGAGGCTTCGAGGATGTGAAGCTTCATGGCTTTGGTAATTGGGGCGACAGGAAGATGGACTTCCTGAAGGACATGCAGAAGGATTCGGCTTTGGCTGCTTCTTTGGCTGCCGTTTGTGCTCACACTTTCAGCGAGATTCCTCTCTCGAAAGAGCATCGTGCTATTTGCGAGGAACTGGGCAAACCTATCTGGAATTCCGAGGACCATTTCTATTTGCCAGGCTTTGATGCGCTCATCAGTATCGTGAAAGGCTTCAACGAGAACTATATCGTCAGCGGTGCCACAAAAGTCATCAACTGGTACGGCATAGCAGGCGTCTATCCTCTTGAACCATATTCCTATTATCCTGCGATGCTTCTCGCTCGAGAACCTTGGAGCGGAAATTATGAAGTGCGCGAGGCACTATGGGGATATGCTCATTATGGGCAGTTCACACAGATTGGGTGGCGTTATGTTGACGATGGATGCAAGAAACTAAACGAAGGCGGTTCGATGGTTACCTTGCGCAATCCGGATTCGGGCGACTATAGTATTATTCTCGAAACGAAGGGCGCAAAGAGTGAGCAAGAGCTTAAGTTCAAGGTGGCAAAAGGTTTGAAGAAAGGCAACCTTTGCGTATGGTATAGTGATAAGAATCAGCAATTTGTTCGCCTTGAAGACATTAAACCGAAGGCAGGAACATTCAGCTTGAAACTTCATCCAGATGCTGTCTATTCCATTTCAACCCTTACAGGACAGCAGAAAGGTTCGTATGCTGAAATTCCTGCATCCAAGCCTTTCCCCCTTCCTTATTCCGACGATTTCGAGAGTTATTTGCCTCCATCAAGTTATGGCTATCTTCCTCATTATACGGCCGACCTGATTGGCTGTTTCGAACTTGCTGATAGCCCAGATCATAAAGGCAAATGCATTCGCCAAACTGTTGGAGAACACACTCTTAGCTGGGCTCCAGAATGGCATCATTATACGATTCTGGGCGATTCGGCTTGGCGAGATTACGAAGTGAGTGCAGATGTCTGGCTGAATCCTGGAGACGAAGCTGCAGTGATGGGGCATCTTTGTGATGTTGGCTCTGGCTATGGAATTTGGGCTAAGGGGTATTATCTGAAGCTCGATGATCAGGGCAACTGCACCCTTGTTCTGTCTTGTGGAAAACTCAACCAGAAAGAACTTATCGGAGATAAGGAACAGCAAGCTTTGATACGCGCTCGGAAAGATGTGGAAGTGGGAGGCGAATACACCCTTTCTTCAACAAAGGTAGAGGGCATCTCGGCTTGTAAGTGGCACAACTTGAAGTTGCGGTTCGAAGGAAAACAGTTGATAGGATATGTTGACAGCAAACCTGTTCTGTCGTTCACATCCCACCATTATCCGAAAGGTATGGCTGGTCTGATGGCTCCTTTGCAGAAAGGTTGTGTCTGCACGCCATATTTCGATAACCTAAAGATTGACCGTGTAAATTAGATCAAGAGGTAAGCATAAGATATGAAGCTGATAGGCAACATCATTTGGGTCGTTTTCGGTGGACTGGAGATTGCCCTCGAGTATTTAATTGCAGGAGTGGGGCTGATAATAACCATCATCGGCATTCCCTTTGGCTTGCAGGTCTTCAAGTTGGGCATACTTGCATTGTGGCCGTTTGGTTCGAAGATAAAGAAGAAAGAGCCACAACACGGGTGTCTGAATCTCTTTATGAACGTGCTGTGGTTCTTTATTGGCGGCATTTGGATATGGCTCAGCCACGTCTTCTTTGGCATCCTCTTCTGCATAACCATCATCGGCATTCCGTTCGGCAGGATGCACTTCCGACTTGCAGGATTGGCTCTTTCTCCTTTCGGGAAAGAGGTTCTGTAAGGTTTCAGACCTAAATCTCTCTTAAACGCTTACCACGCCTTTGATGGCAGGGTAGGGGTCATAGTCTTCGAGGGTGAAGTCTTCGTATCGGAACTTGAAGATGTCCTTCACCTCTGGGTTGATGCGCATCCGTGGCAGTTTGCGAGGCTCGCGGGAGAGTTGCAAGTGCACTTGGTCGAGGTGATTGAGGTAGATGTGTGTGTCGCCAGTTGTGTGAATGAAATCGCCCGGTTCGAGTCCGCAAACCTGTGCCATCATCATGCAAAGCAGGGCGTAAGAGGCGATGTTGAAGGGTACGCCAAGGAAGCAGTCGGCACTCCTCTGATAGAGTTGCAGCGAGAGTTTGCCGTTGGCCACATAGAACTGGAAGAAAGCGTGGCAGGGCGGCAGATTCATGTTCTTGATGTCTGCCACATTCCAAGCTGAGACGATGATGCGTCGGCTGTCGGGATTGTGCTTGATGGCATTAACGGCCTCTTGAATCTGGTCGATAAATCCGCCATCATAATCAGGCCAAGAACGCCATTGATAGCCGTAAATGTGGCCGAGGTTGCCTGTTTCGGGGTCTGCCCATTCATTCCAGATGCGCACGCCTCGCTCCTGTAACCATTTCGCATTGGTGTTGCCTTGCAGGAACCAAAGCAGTTCGTAGATGATGCTCTTCAGGTGCACCTTCTTTGTCGTGAGCAAGGGAAAGCCTTCGCTCAAGTCGAAACGCATCTGATGGCCGAATATGCTGATGGTGCCCGTACCTGTGCGGTCTTCCTTCTTGACGCCTTCGTCAAGGATTTTTTGTAGTAGGTCTAAGTATTGTTTCATTTCCTAATATAATCTATAAAGTCGTAGCTTTGGTCGTGCTTCTCGTCGGGTTCGTGCTTTTCGAGGAAAGCGACTTCCCATTCGTCGCGATTGAACTCGGGGAAGAAAGCGTCTGCCTCCTTCGGTGTGTCGTGCACTTCTGTCAGGCAAAGGCGGTTTGCGAGCGGCAATGCTTCCGCATAAACGCTTGCTCCACCGATGATATAAACCTCTTCCTCTTCGGAACAGCTGGCAAGAGCATCTTTGAGTGAGGCAAACCTTTCTGCTCCCGGAAAGTCCTTCTTGCTGCGGGACAGGACGACATTCCTGCGGTTGGGAAGAGCGCCTTTGGGCAAGCTGTCGAAGGTCTTGCGCCCCATAATGATGGTGTGACCGGTAGTGAGTGCCTTGAAGCGCTTCAGGTCTGCTGGCAACCAATAGAGGAGTTGGCCTTTCAGCCCGATAGCATTGTTCTCGGCAATAGCGGCTATGATGTTGATCATTGAAGATTGAAAATTGAAGATTGAAAAGGTGTTTAGAGTTTCTTCATTTCTTTCAGGAACTCGCTGATGCGTTCGAGATAGGTGTAGCTACCCGTTCCGGGCGAAGCCGTCTTCTGGAAGCAATGGTCGCGTGTGGCAAGGATGTGGAGCTCGCTCTGGATGCCCATTGCACGCATCTTCTCCCAAGTCTTGACGGAGTTCATGGAAGCCCAGCCGTCTTTATCGCCATGGACGAAGAGCATCGGAGCAGTCTTGAGGTCGAAGTTGAACTCGGGAACGAGCACGGCACTATCGTCAGTTCCGCTCGTTGTGTTGTGCTTCTCATCTCCGTCTGTCAGGGCGTAAGCGGGATAGATGCCGATGCCCCATTGCACGTTGCAGGGCTGCTTGTCGAGGTTATCGATGGGGAGGTAAGCCTGCTGAACGGAGGATGTTACGCCCATCAGGGTGAGGTGTCCGCCAGCGCTGCTTCCCATGATGCCGATGTTGTTGGGGTCGAGCCCATAGTCGGTAGCCTTACTCTTGACGACACGAATGGCGCGCTGCAGGTCTTGCCAAGCTGAGATGTGCTTCTTCAAGCCTGTTTCTGCAGCAGGACGAGGTGTGCGATAGCGCATCGTGACGACTGCCATACCGAGACTGTTGAGATAGCGTCGGGCTGGAGCCACTTCGAAGCCGTCGGGGCCGTTACCCATATAGCTGCCGCCCGAATAGATAATCTGGATGGCTTTCGTCTTAAGGTTGGCAGGGATATGCCATTCGATGTAGGGCGTGCCTTGATTTTCTTGCACATAAGGCATCTTGCCGTCGGGCCAGATGTTTTCCTTGACGTATTTGTCGCGGTCGTTGTCGTTGGGGAAACGCTTCATTATCTCCACTTCGGGCTGAACGGGACCAAGCAGGCCCATTTGCGTGAGGAATTCGATGCCGCGTTCCAGACCGAAGGCGCCATGTCCTTTGCCCGGATAGAGATGCAGTTCGGCAGGAATCTTCCGCTTGCGAAGTTGGCGGAATACTTGCGTCGAAGCGTTGGGGCTGTAGGGGTCGTTACCGCCGTGATGCAGACTCATCGGGCAAGTCTTCTCGTCGAAATGGAAGATGGTGTCGAGCTTGACGTCGGGACCGTAACCGAGGCGCACATTCGGTGTGCCGCCTTCGCTGTCGGAGAGGGCGTATGCGGGGGCGTTGACAATGGCGAAGTTCACATGGCAAGGCACATCGTCGAGGTTGTCAACGCGAGCGTAAGCAGGTGTTTGCGAACTTGTTGCAAGCAAGAGAGCCAAATGTGAGCCTGCACTCATGCTGATGGTACCAATCTTCTCGGGGTCGAAGCCGCGCTTCTTTGCCTCGCTGCGAACCATTCGGACCGCTCTTTGTCCGTCCTCCCAAGCGCTCTTGTAGATGGGCAGACCTTCGGGTCGAGGCGTACGATAGACGAAGTTGACGCATTGGAAGCCGAGTTCCGTGAAGCGCTTCGTCCAAAGCGAGATGAGGTTGTTGTCGCAAGTGTTGAAGTAGCCGCCGCCCGAGATGAGAATCATGCAGCAGCCGTTCGGCGTCTGAGGCTTCTCCATCCATTCCAGGTAGGGCATTCTGGCTTTGTCGGGATTGAAGCCTTTGGCGTTGACTTCGGCCGTCATTGCCGCAATCTGTTGAGGCTGAGCATCGGGCATTTTGCCTTTCGGCCAGATGGAAATGTGCTTTCCTGCCTGAACATTGAGGAATGCAGAGAATAAGAGAATAAGAAAATAAGAAACCCTTTTCATATATGAATTTATTAATTTTGAAGTTCGTGCATTCGCGCAATGTATTTCCCGATGATGTCGAACTCGATGTTGACGACGGTTCCTTCTTTGATGGCATGGAAGTTGGTGTTGTCGAAGGTGTAGGGGATGATGCAGACCTGGAAGGTGTCGGCTGTGGGACGACATACGGTGAGGCTCACGCCGTTGACGGTCACGCTTCCCTTATCGACGGTGAAATAGCCGTGCTTGACCATCTCCTTCGTGCTCTCGTATTTGAAGGTGTATTGATGGCTGCCCTGCTGATCCTCGACGGCAATGCAAACTGCAGTCTGGTCAACGTGTCCTTGCACGATATGGCCGTCAAGTCGGCCGTTCATCAGCATCGAGCGCTCCACGTTCACTTCGTCGCCCACCTTGAGCAATCCGAGGTTGCTGCGCTCCAAAGTCTCGCGCATAGCGGTGACGGTATATGTGTTGCCTTCGAGGCGCACGACTGTCAGGCAAACGCCGTTGTGGGCGATGCTTTGGTCGATGCTAAGTTCCTCAACGAAGGGACAGGTGAGGGTCAGATGTACATTATCTTGTTCATGCTCGATGGCGACCACTCGCGCCATACTTTCAATTATTCCGGAAAACATATGTCTTGTAGATTATCGTTTCAGGGCACAAATTTACAAAATAAATTTGAAAACGCAAATTACTTATTCAGGTTTTAATCTTCAATCTTTAATTTTCAATCTTTCCTCGCTTCTTCCTCGAACCAGGTGAAGAACCTTCCTTGCCTTGTTCCATAGCTTATGATTCTTGATTAATCTACATCATAATATATCTGTGCAGAGCGATACTGAGGCATTGCGAGGATTTGGCTTTGAAGGACATGGAGGCGCTCGCGAACGGCTGACATCGGAGCCGACAACTCCATCTTCAGAATCAGCTTGCGGATGTGCATCTGCTGGACGCGACCGACGGGAGGTGTGTCGGGACCAAGCACACGCTCGCCGAAGACTTGCCTCAGCAGCTGCGCAAAGTCTGCAGAAAGACGCTCCACGACCTTTTCGTCGCGATGCTTCAAGTAAATGAAGATGACGCGGCAGAAGGGCGGATAACGGAACAATTCACGCTCCTCAGCCTGCTCGGCATACATGCCTTCATAGTCGTGATTCACCACTTGCTGAACAATCGCATTTCCCGCATCACGAGTTTGTAGCACAACATGACCTACGGAACCTTTCCTGCCTGCTCTGCCTGCAACTTGCTCCATTAGTTGGAAAGCTCTTTCATAACTGCGAAAATCAGGTTGGGCGAGCATCGTATCGGCGGAAAGGATGCCAACCAGGCTGACGCGGTCGAAGTCGAGACCCTTCGTCACCATTTGCGTGCCGATAAGGATGTCTGTCTTTCCCTCCTCGAAGTCGTGCAGGATCTGTTCGTAGTTCTGCCGCGAACGCGTTGTGTCGAGGTCCATTCGCGCAATACGCGCTTCCGGCAGGATGGCTTGCAACTGTTCTTCGATGCGTTCCGTTCCGTAACCTCGGCTGGACAGTTCGTTGCTTTCGCAGTTCGGACACATCTGAGGAATGTTGTAAGTCTTGCCGCAATAATGGCAAACCATTTGCCTGAAACCGCGATGAACAGTCAGGCTGACGTCGCAACTCTGGCAACGAGGCGTCCATCCGCAAGACTTGCACTCAAGGACGGGAGCATAGCCACGTCGGTTTTGGAAGAGAATGACCTGCTGCTTTTGCTCCAGAGCCTTGCGTATGCGTCCCAACAGCTGAGGCGAGAAGAAGCTGCTCATCAACTTTTTCCTTCGCATTTCCTGCACATCGATGACCTCGATATTCGGCAAGTTCAGCCCAGCAAAACGCGTCTTCAAAGTGACGAGACCATACTTGCCGATGAGGGCGTTGTGGTACGATTCCAGGCTTGGTGTGGCAGAACCCAACAAGGCTTTCGCTCCAGCTTGTTTTGCAAGCATAAGAGCTGCGTTACGAGCGTGATAGCGGGGCGCGGGGTCTTGTTGTTTGAAAGATGTTTCATGCTCTTCGTCGATGATGAGAAGGCCCAGGTTCCGGAAAGGAAGGAAGAGGCTGCTGCGTACACCAACCACGATGTCGTAGGGTTTGTCGCTCAGCATTTTCTGGTAGAGTTCGACCCTCTCATTGTCGGGATAGCGGGAGTGATAGACGCCCATCCGAGAGCCGAAGACGCGGCGAAGCCGTTCCGTCAGCTGTGCTGTCAAGACAATCTCAGGCAACATGAACAGAACTTGCTTTCCCTCTTCGATTGCCTTCTGCATGAGATGGATGTAGATTTCCGTCTTACCGCTGCTAGTTACGCCGTGAAGCAGACAGATATTATGTTTCTTCCATTGCTCCTCGATGCCCTCCATTGCCTTTTGTTGAGCGGGAGTCAAGGGCGAGGGAGTCCCTTCTCTCTCATCTTGTTGCCCCTTAATATGTACTCTTTCGATAGGCTTTGCAAATGTTTCGAGAATACCTTTCTGGCAAAGTTCGCGCAGGATGGCGTCCGAGCAGTTCGCTTCTTGCAGCAGTCTTTGCTTTTCGATGGGAGTTTCGAGCCCAAGAAAACAAGCCAGCAAAGCCTCTTGCCGAGGGGAGCGATGCAGGCTGTCAAATGCTTCATGTAAACGAGCTTCGTCGTGGTAGGCTTCAGCAAGCCGCACACAAGTCACGGTCTTGGGTTTATAAGTGCGACGTATTTCCTCCTTCATCCTTACAGCTCCCTTTTCTAAAAGGCTTTTGACAGCAGGTAGGATGCTCTTGATGCCGGTATCTTTCTGCAAACTCAGCAAAGTTTGTTCAGCCTTTATGCCAAGTGCTCGCCATATCTTTTCCTCGTTTGGCGAGAGAGGCGACAAAGCTTCCCAGTCCTCGTTCAGCAGGATAGTGCTCTCGCTCTCCAGCTTCAAACCAGAAGGTAAGGCAGCCTTGAAAACATCGCCAAGACTACAAAGGTAGTAATCGGCAAGCCATTTCCACAAACGCAGTTGCTCAGGCAAGATAATAGGATTTGCGTCGAGCAGTTCTGAGATAGGTTTGGTGGGGTAGGGAGGCTTCTCATCGTGGAGGCGAACCACAATCGCTGTGTAGAACTTCCTGTTTCCAAACGGCACAATCACTCGGCTTCCAACCTGCGTTTGTTGGGCCATTTCAGGCGGCAAAGCATAGGTGAAGGCACTTTGCAAAGGCAAAGGAAGTATGACGTCGGCAAATTGTGGCATAGTGAGGGCAAAGGTACGAAATAAAATTGAAAATTGAAAATTGAAAATTGAAAAATATTTGATGGGGTCGAAAGAAATGCTCCTGGAATAATCGTGGCAAAGGGACTCTTCCAACTTCACACGTAAACTTCGCCAACATGGCACGTTAAGTTCGCCAGTTACCTGAGTGATGTTTGACATCTCCCCGCAGTTCCTTCTTCAAAAAGAGCCTGAAAGATGCCTCCTCGTGTCATTATAATATAATTTATAATGTGTAATAATCTGCCTTTTATTATTGCTCATTATACCTTACTTGTGCACAAAAAAAGTTAAAATGTGCATAATTCAGTATGTTTTTAGCCCTAAAAGTTGCATAATTGCGCAAAATACCTTTACTTTGCACCGCGAAATAAAAAAGAAGCATTCCCTCATTAACTTTCTTGAGGGAGAGAGAAAAATAGTAAATCGTAAATTGTTAAATTGTAAATAAACAAAGTTATGTCAGAAATTGAAGCAAAAGTAAAAGAGATTATTGTTGATAAGTTGGGTGTTGATGAGGCAGACGTTACTCCCGAAGCATCATTCACAAACGACCTTGGTGCAGACTCTCTGGACACTGTAGAGTTGATTATGGAGTTCGAGAAGGCATTCGAGATCACTATTCCCGACGACAAGGCAGAGAAGATCTCTACCGTTGCTGATGCCATCGCATTCATCGAAGCAAACAAGTAATTTTAGGATTAAAGAATAAAGATTAAGGATTAAAGTTTTATGCTGTCTTTCGATGGCAGCACATCAAAACTTTAATCTTTAATCCGTAATCATTAATCCCTATCAGTTATTAAATGGAATTAAGAAGAGTTGTAGTGACAGGTATTGGTGCCGTCACTCCGTTAGGTAACACTGCTGCCGAGACGTGGCAGAACATGCTTAATGGTGTGAGTGGTGCTGCACCTATCACACATTTCGATGCATCCAAGTTCAAGGCACAGTTCGCTTGCGAGGTAAAGGACTTCAATCCTGAGCAATTCATCGACAGGAAAGAGGCTCGCAAGATGGACCCCTATTGCCAATATGCATACTCTGCAGCCGTTATGGCTGTAGAAGACAGCGCTATGGACTTAGAGAAGGTCGATAAGAACCGTGTTGGCGTCATCTTTGGTGTCGGCATCGGCGGCATGAAGACCTACGAGGAAGAAGTGACGGCATATGCTAAGACTGCCGACACGATTGGTCCTAAGTACAATCCTTTCTTCGTGCCCAAGATGATAGCCGACATCTGTGCCGGCCACATCAGCATCAAGTACGGCTTCCACGGCCCCAACTACATCACTTCGAGTGCTTGTGCATCTTCGACCAACGCGCTTGCCGACGCTTTCAACCTCATCCGTTTGGGTAAGGCTGACGTCATCGTAAGTGGAGGTGCTGAAGCAGCAATCACGGCTGCTGGTGTGGGTGGCTTCACAGCTATGCACGCCCTCAGCACTCGCAACGACGAACCTCAAAAGGCAAGTCGTCCCTTCAGTGCAAGTCGCGACGGCTTCGTGATGGCAGAAGGCAGTGCAGTCCTCGTGCTTGAAGAACTGGAGCATGCAAAGGCTCGCGGTGCGAAGATATATGCAGAGATGGCGGGTGCAGGCATGAGTGCCGACGCTCACCACATCACCGCATCGCACCCCGAAGGTCTCGGCGCAAAACTCGTCATGGAGAATGCCCTCGAGGATGCAGCCATGAAGCCAGCCGACATCGACTACATCAATGTGCACGGCACATCGACTCCCGTCGGCGACATCAGCGAGTGCAAGGCCATCCTTGCAGTCTTCGGAGAGCATGCCTACGAGCTCAACATCAGCAGCACAAAGTCGATGACAGGTCATCTCCTTGGTGCAGCCGGAGCAATCGAGGCAATGGCAAGCGTGATGGCAGTCAAGGAGGACATCGTCCCGCCCACCATCAACCATGAAGACGGCGACGAAGACCCCGAGATTGACTATAAGTTGAACTTTACCTTCGGCCAGGCACAGAAGCGCACCGTAAGGGCTGCCCTGAGCAATACCTTTGGCTTCGGAGGTCATAACGCCTGCGTTATCTTTAAGAAATACGCAGGATAAGGCCGTGTCAGCCGAAAACCTGATAGACGCGATAAGGTTACCTTTCCGCAAGGATAGGGAACTTTGTCGCGCTTTTCGTGATATGCTGGGCTTCTACCCGCATAAGATAAGCCTCTATCAGGAAGCCTTGATGCACAAGTCGATGCTCGCTCAAGCCAAGAGTGGCACGCCTCTCAACAACGAGCGGCTCGAGTTCCTTGGCGATGCCGTGCTCGATGCGGTCGTAGGCGAGATAGTCTTCCACCATTTCCCTAAAAAGCGAGAAGGCTTCCTCACCAATACCAGAAGCAAGATTGTGCAGCGAGAATCGCTCGGAAGGCTGGCGACGGAAATAGGACTCGACAAGCTTATCCGTCAGAACGAACACAACAAGACGCACAACAGCTACCTTGCCGGCAACGCTTTCGAAGCCCTCATCGGTGCCATCTATCTTGACAGGGGTTACGGTCATTGCAAGACCTTCATCCGCAAGAAGATAATGCATCGCCTCATAGACATCGACAAGCTGGCCTATCAGGAAGTGAACTTCAAGAGCAAGCTGCTGGAATGGTGTCAGAAGCATAAGGTCTCTCTGGAGTACATCCTCCTCGACGAGACAAAGGCGGAAGACGGTTCGCCACTCTTCAATACAAAGGTTGCCATCAACGGCCACGAATGCGCTCGCGGCAAAGGCTATTCGAAGAAGGAAAGTCATCAGAAAGCAAGCCGCAACGCCTTGCATCGCCTCAAGCACGACCGAAAGTTGCACGACGAAATAATAAACAATAAACATGTCGCTGACTAATATCATACGCCCCATCTTCACTCCTCGCCTTCACAAACTCGACCTTTATCAGACCGAGGCGGAGGCTTTGCAGAGAGGTGTCCTCAAACGTCTGCTTGGCAAAGCGGCCGAGACGGAATGGGGCAGGGCTTACGGTTTCAGCAAGAACCTCAGCTATGAGGACTTTGCCCAGCAAACGCCTCTCAACACTTATGAAGAGCTGAAAGGATACATCGACCGTATGAGACATGGCGAAAAAGATGTGCTTTGGCCCGGAAGAGTGAAGTGGT
>JAEEGJ010012818.1_pt1 | contig 20590 bp, 19 predicted proteins | sample 8958761 | NCBI WGS metagenome assembly JAEEGJ01 (sample SAMN16246546, study PRJNA631951) | gut metagenome | biome: gut microbiome; feature: rumen; material: RS-attached | host: Bos | place: Iran: Karaj | collected 2018-10
TGTGCTTGATAGGAAAGGCTGGCTCTGGTAAGACACATTGCTTGTGTGAGTATTCTTTGAAGAATCATGATAAAGCGAACATTTATCTGTTCTTTGGTACCAGCTTTAACCTATACGAGACTGCTATTAATCACATTAAGGAAGTAGTGTGTCAGAATCTGTCATTTGAAGAATATAATCAAGGTTTAAGGGTAAAAAATCGTTATGCAGTGGTTGTGATAGATGCATTAAACGAGGGACTAGGATGTAGTTACTGGAACAACCATCTTGGTGCTTTGCGTACTGAGTTGGAGCATCATGACCACTTCCGGCTGATTGTATCTGTGAGAATGCCTTTTGATAAAGAAATTAATGATCTAGCAGAAAGTAACCATTGGCATGTTCACTATATTGATGGCTTTATAGATGTTGAAAAGGCTGTTAATGATTATTTTATGGAGTATAAAATAGATCGTAACTACTTGAGACAGAAGGTTGAAGCGTTTAAGAATCCTCTTTTTTTGAAGATTTTTTGTGAGGCCTTTCATTCCATGTCTGCAAATGAAAGATTGAGAGTGAACAAACAATTGTTGTATAAACGATACGTCACTAAGAAGAATGGGCAGGTGTCGGATTTGGTAAATGAAGATATGGAATTAAATATCGCTGATAAGTATCTTTCGAAATTGGCTCACTATAGTGCTTATTATGGACACTTCAATCCCATTGCAAGAGATAAAGCACGGCAATATGCCAAACGGATGGCCCCCTATAGACTTTGGGAACAAGATCTGATGCATGCTTGTCTGACAGCAAATTTGTTACTAGAAGACCGCTCTAACAAAGGGAATAGTGCCGTTATGTTTGAATACGAGAATCTTGGAGATTATTATAAGGCAGAGGAGTTGCTTAAATCTAAAATGAATACTAGCGAACTTCTGAGTTGGATAGACAATGAGCGGAAGTTTCTTGAAAAAAATCCAGAGGAACCATCCGAGAAATTCAGAACTGCCGTGAAAGCTCTTTTTGACTGCTGGTATCATGAGGGAAAGGATGTCAGTGGAGAACGATTAATTCAAAAAGGGGGCTCTCTATATGAACTTTATTATGATTCGTTGATGGAGGCTGATATTGCTCCCCCACAACTTGTTAAGATGCTTCTAAAGCTTGACCACGACGAGGTAAATCCACTAAAGCTCATTCAGAAATTTGAAGATATGACCTTGGAAGAAACCATGAAGATACATGAGAAACTGAAAGCTTATCAGACTATTGGCAATCGCGACCTGATATGGACCCGCTATGTGAACCAGATGTATGAAATGTATGGAGATGATTATTTTGGCGAGGTTCCTATAGAACAAGACCACACTATAGAAGTGAGTGATGAGGAAAAACTATACTTGATATGTATTACATGGATGTTGTCCTCTTCACATCCCAAATTCCGAGCATTGATAATTAGAAAGATTAGGAAGATACTTTGCATTCATCAAGATCTGATACTCTGGTTGTCAGAACTGTTTGATGGTGTTAATGACCCATATGTAATAGGCGGTTTGTATTGTGCAATATGTGGTGTTATGTTGCCCTCGCGAGATAAAAAACTAGTATCCAGTATCGCCTGGCATATCTTTAATCGATATTATAAATGTGATGAATCTGTTCCTCAGGATTTAATAGTGCGGCAGTGGACTCTGAAAATCATAGAAAGAGCTTATTGTTTGGATAAGACTTGCGATTGTTGGGAACGAATCAAGACTCCATTCGTGGCTCGTCCAATCGATGAAGATGCAATTCCGAATTACTATGATGTCAAAGAACAAAGAGGCTATTTTGGCCTACAGCAAGGATCCATCATGATGCATAACTCCATCTATAGCTTTGAAGACTTTAATCGGTATATTATCGGGACGAATAGCCGTCATTGTAGTAGTGATTTCTTTAGACTTACTGAAGATGGAAAGTATCAGGCCGTATTGCTGAATGATATTATGGCAGAAATGGCATATTATATTATGGCGGTATTTGGATGGAACGATAAACTGGGCTATTTGGATAATGGCAAATACTCACCAGACAGGTCGCATAATGACCAAGAACGTATTGGGAAAAAGTTTCAGTGGTTGGCATATTATAGGGTGTATGCCCGGCTGATGGATACCTGCCGTACATCGAAAGAACAATACTATTACGGTGATGAGGCAAATGAAGAAGATCTGGCAGAAAAACCTTATCCATGGAATACGTCGGAAATATCTCGATTTGATCCTACACTTGACGTGGAATACAAAATGTCACCTGAAGCAGGTTTGTCAGGTATGGAGAAACTACCAATACAAGGAAAAGATGACGATAATTGGATTAAAAATAACGATTACCTGCCTGTGTTCAGATGTTTGGCAAAGCATGAAGATGGCAGCGAATATGTGATGCTGATGGGTTATGATACGGTAAAAGAAGACGGGAAGGAAACGTTTTTGTTTAGTAATGCTTGTTTCGTCAGAAAGGAAGATGAATGTAAATTTACATCATGGGCTAATAAACAGAACTTCTATGGCCGTTGGATGCCTGAAAGAAGGGGGATGATAGAATATTTATGGAATGACTATCCTTGGTCGGATTCTTATAAGTCATCATTTGAACACGAAGCATGGTTGAGACCACATGACTGCCCTTGTGACATGATGCTATCGTATGAAGCACAGTTGCAAGAGGATTGGGAAGGTATTGGCAAAGAAAATGCATATCATAGTACTGTGTATATGCCATGCGAGGAAATAATGAACAAAATGGGCTTATATTGTTCTGATATACGAGGTGTGGTGAAATCTGAAAGTGATGATGCTGTTGCCGCATTGAACACAGGTCATGGTAACTGTATTAACGGACTGTTTATACACCGAAATGTGTTGAATGAGTATCTGAGTAAAACAGGTTATGTGATGTTTTACTATGTGGTTGGTGAGAAGTTTCTTAAATTAGGTGAGATGAATGCCATTATTAAGGATTTGTCGGCAGCTTACCGATATGACAAAGCAGGAGAAGTGGTAGAAATCCAAAAGATGAGGGTTATTGATAGGGAAGAAACGGAAAAACCAAAGAATGGTTCTGATATTATAGATGACGAGGATGTGATAACTCCTATAGCTGATTGGTTGAACTTAGAGAAAGATGCGACGAATAAAGATTCTTTGAATGATGAAAATGACAATTCTTTCCGGAGATTGATGGAATTAAGCTCTCAATGGAATGATGAAGTGGATGATGAAGATGAAGCCTGAAAGGGTAGCGAAGTTTAGAAGTATGTAATCTATGAAACTAGTAGATGTAATACATGCAATAGAGGAAGCAAAGGTTAAGCGTGATTTTATGAATGAACTTACACCTGCGAATAAGCAGATTTTGTCACGCAGGAATGGAACCTTTGAAGCAGTGCTGACGGGTAAGGGCGATGAGAAATGTCTAATTCCTGAAGTCGGTGTGTTGCATTTCTTGTATCGAGGACAGAATGAGGAGGTTGTTCCGTGTATTCCAACACTATACAGAGGAAATCCTAGCGATGCACAAGTATTTCTGCAAAGGATGAGACTTGTGCAGTTTCAGCGTTTACTTAATAGTCATCCTGTAGTTACTAGTTTCTTTAAAAGACATCATTTCTTAGTAAATGAAGAGGGACTAGCTCAACACTATGGACTAAAAACAGAGGTGCTTGACCTGACAAGCAATTTAGATGTAGCTTTGTTTTTCGCAACCTGCAAATATGACAAGAATACAGATACCTACGATTATTACCATGATAAAGGAGAGCATGAAGGGGTGCTGTATGTGTTTGATCCTGTAAGGGATAACGAGCCTACGCCACCACTTCACATCGACAAGTATATGAATGGTAATATTACTCCTATTGGTTTACAAGCATTTCCACGTCCAGGAGCACAGTTCGGATATGCTCTGCATATCGGTAAAGGTGGAAGTACTAAGAGCTGGATGTATAAGTTTACATTTACCTCTGGGGAGTCGAAGCATTATTATGACATGTTTCAGAAAGGTGAATCTCTATGGATAAAGGATAAACTTATAGAAAAGACTAAGCAAATTGTGGGGCAGACAATCTTTTCATATAGTGTTTTCAAGGAGGCTTTCGAAAAATATAGGCCCAAAGGCTATTCGAAAACGAAAATGAAAGCTGCTTTAGCAAATGAAAAGATTATTTTGGTGAAGAAACAGGATGATTGCGTGTTTGATAAGAAGGAACAACAGGAGATTATTGATGACTGGAATACAAATCTTGGTAAGGAGGTAGCTAAGAAAATTGTCCGTAAGTTCTGGTATGAGCATGAAGGTGTAGAGGAACCAAAAGATGGTAAGTGGGGACAGATAAAGGGAATGAAGAATCGTCAAGAGTTTAATACTCTAAAGCATATCTCAGAGTACATGATGATTTTGATGATTTCAGAACCCAATGGCCCGGAAGGTGCCGAATGGAAGAATTATACAAATACACCGAGACCACAGGAAAAGAGCAGGTCAGATGATGGCCAGTGGAAAAAGATACCTGCATCGATGAATTCGGTGTTTGGAAAACCGTATCTGACAGAAGAGGATTGGAGAATATAAGGAAGGAAGAATGAAAGATGAGATTATTGAATTAACACCGCTTGATCAAAAGGTTAATGCGCTGCTGTATAAGGCTGGATACTATCTCCATACTTACAGGGCTATTGACGCACTGAATGTACTTATGGAGGCTCATCGGATGATGGAAGGCCAGAGTGTACATTGGAGAGTAAGAACGGCCGTCCTGAAGAATACAGGTCAGGCATATATCCAATTAGGGCAATATGAGAAAGGGTTGGCGTGCTTTGCCCAGTCATACGACATCATTGAAGATGGTGATAACAAAGCTGCTGAAGCAGGTCATTTGGCCGGATGTTTTCTACGGGATGGAAGATTTGAAGAAGCAATGAAATGGGCAGACAAGGCATTGGAAACTGTTACTGAGAAGGAACTGAAGGCTGGGCCCTATCAGATAAAAGGTGGAATAGCTGCTGCACAGGGTGACTATCCAAAGGCAATAGAACTGTTGAATCAGGCGGCAGCATATGCAGAGGAGGCGCATTGCTTGACAGATTTGGCTATGATCATATCTGACTTAGCAGCTGTCTATAACGAAATGGGCAGAATGGAAATAGCGCTGAGTGAGATGTTTCGTGCCGAACGCTATGCCAAAGAGAGTCGGAATCTGGATTTGATGTTCAGATTTGTGGTACGTCGTGCAAAGATTATGTACAAGATGGGTAAGGATGAAGAGGCCAAGGCCCTCATCATGACCCTTGACGAACAAAAGAACTGAGACTATGCTGAGCCAAGCTGAAATAGATGCCCTGCCTACAATACTGGATGTGGTGGAACAGATATCGAAGATGGAGAATGACATGCTGTTAAGAAATGGTGTGACCATCTTTCCTGGCGATACTTTTCAAGATGAAGGTCGATATGCCTTTGTGTCTGAAACGTGGAACAGGAATGTAGTTCGACTGATGCCTGTATCGCCCACGCCCTATACATATTACCGAGGTCAGAGCAGTTTTTATGAGCAATGCCAGCCTTCTCTTTTCCGTAGGAATGCTCAGGGGAAGTTGCCCAGTGAGGTGGATATTGCCTATAACAGGATAAAGATATGTGAGTTTGAATTGCTGCTTGCTACGCACCCGGTATTCTGTGAACTAAGTCATAACATCAGCGTGAATCCGGTAGCACTGGCTCAGCATTATGGGCTGACTACGGAATATCTTGACATAACGAACAGTAAATGGGTTGCAGCATTCTTTGCCTCTACGAGATATGATTATGATACTGATACGTATCATCCTGTAGGTCGTGATTATGGAGATGGATACGGCGTGATGTATATATCTAAGCCTTATGAGAATGGTGATGCTAATGATGAGTTTTTTGCAAAGAATGTTGTGATAGGATATCAGTACTTTGAACGTCCTACCAAGCAGTCTTCATTCGGATATAAAATGCAGCCTGGTGAGAATTTTAATGAGTCGCCCTATTTTGAGAGGGTGCTTTTCAGACATGATCTGGTGGCATCGCAGATAGTGTTTGATATGTCGTACAAGCAGAGACGATTTATCCCCAAGGATAGTTTATCGAGGTTGGCTAGACAGATTGCTGAGAGCAATGAGGTGACACGGCAAGCACTGGAACGTTGTATACAGATGTGTTATCGGGATAGGGATATGAGTTATCTTGAAAACGTATGTGTAGCAAAAGAGGTGACTATTAGGGAAGATAACAGGCCGGTGGCAGGGTTCAGTCAAGAGGAACTTGCGAAAGACTGGGAAGAGTGGAATAAATTCGGAAGAGCCGATTTGGGATCAAGGATATTGCCAATCAGGGCTATGACGACAATGAAGATAGATGTATAGTTCGCTGAGAGATTTTACTTTTCACCAAGGGTTATAGAAATATTAAACAAATATGATTTGCAACAAGAAAGAGATAGGTGAAAAACCTACGTTGGAGCAGCTGACCATTAGAATATGGCAGAAAAAACTTAATGTCTCTTCCATAAGAATGTATGACTACTATGAAAGAAGAAACTGGAAGAAAAAGAACGGAGACCCTTTGAAGGATCTTGATAGCGCAATTGGGATATTTAACACAATAGATGCGTTTAAAAGAAAGTCTGGCGAGCTGCTGGAGGAAAAACACTTGTTGCAGAATACTGATGAATGGAAAAACTTCACAAAACGTGTTCATCGTATTTATCAGAACAGATGTAAAAAATGTGGATGTAAGGATCATTTAGAAGTTCATCATAAGTTTTACTATTACGCCAAGGGCAAGGTGGAGATACCAGCACGATTGCCCTGGGAATACGACATGGATGAAGTGGAGTCGCTTTGTCGTCGATGTCATGATAAAGAGCAGAAAGTTAAATGCTTTAGTGAACACGAGAAATTCTCTGGCTTTGAATCAAAATCTGATAGATGATGTATGACGCAAGATGAGAGATGGCAGAAAAGATATGATGAGGTTGGTGGCTTTATTGAGGCTAACAAACGGAATCCGTCGAAGTACGCTCCAGAAGAAAAGCTACTTGTTCATTTCCTGAAACGTGGACGGAAGTTGATGAATGCGGGAGAGTTAAAGGAACCGAGGTTGAGGATGTTTAAAGAGTTGTTGGATAATATCGGCGAAACGGTACCATCATAGCGCTTGAACCGGTACCACCGCAGCGCTTGAATCGGTACCATCATAGCACTCCAAACGGTACCAGCGTAGCGCACCTATCGGTACCGCTGTAGCGCACCTATCGGTACCGCTGTAGCGCTCGAATCGGTACCATGCTAGCACTGTAATTGGTACCGTCCGCATCACTGCAAATAAAAGTGCCGAAGATACTCACATTCGAAAAATCTCAAATATAATTTGATGTCATCGAATTTTGTCACGACGCAGCAGATAAAATGAATTTTTCTGCATTTACTGCTCCAAAATTTGGATTTTTACTCATTTATTCGTATCTTTGCCCCGATTACTGCTAATCATTGGTGCATTTGGATGTCAATCATCTATGAAGAATGTGGCAATCATATCGTGTTCAGTGTCCTCCCTGTCTAGTGATGGGGTGACCCTAAGGAGTGGGGGTTCGTTTACCGAATTGGGGAAAGAAATATTAACTATTATTGATGACGTAGATATAAAATTATTTTGAGATTCCAGAAATAGGGAATGATATTACTCTTGATACGCGTATAAGATGAGTGATATGGGGGTTATAATTAGCGAAAGTTTGTTAAAAATGGAAGTTTTCGCTAATTATAGTTTTCGGAATAAGCTGATTTTTAGTACTTTTGCGAAAAATAACCAATCGAATTAATATGGAAATAATAATTGGTAGAGAGCGAGAGCTGGATAAGTTGTCGGACTATATGGAGTCTGGACGGAGTGAGTTTGTGGCTGTGTATGGTCGCAGACGTGTAGGAAAGACGTTCTTGATTCGCAGTTTCTTTAAAGATAAGTTTGATTTCTATGTCACAGGAATCATTGACGGTACAATGGAGGAGGAGTTGGAGGTTTTTCATCTGGCCTTGGTTCGCTATGGATTCAAAGGGACCAAAGCTACCTCATGGATAAAGGCGTTTGATAACCTGGCAACACTGCTGGAACGCAAGAACAGGAACCGTCAGCGTAGATTGGTGGTGTTCATAGACGAGTTGCCTTGCTTAGACACGAAGAGATCGGGGTTCCTTCATGCATTGGACTTGTTTTGGAATAGCAGGGCATCGTGGATAGACAATGTTTTTTTTGTGGTATGTGGTTCGGCTACGTCGTGGATGTTGAAGAATATTGTGAACAACAAAGCAGGGCTGCATAAGCGTACGACGCATACGATACATCTGCGTCCGTTCTCACTGTGCCAGACGGAAGAATACTTGGTAAGCAGGAAGTTCCACTGGCCTAGACTGGCTATTCTACAGGTGTATATGGTGATGGGCGGTGTCCCGTATTATTTGAGTTTACTGGACCCGAAGAAGAATGTGCCGGACAATATTGATGCTCTATTTTTCTCTGCGGAAGCGGAACTGGAGGGCGAATTCGGCAGGTTGTTCAAGTCGCTTTTCAAGAGTGCTGACACGTATATGGGTATTATCAGACTTTTGAGTACTCGTAAGGAGGGTTTTACACGGAAGGAGATATCTGAAGCTCTGGACGTTGCAGACAACGGAGCCTTGGGTGATATGCTTGAGGACTTGGAGCAGTGTGACTTTATCCGACGATATAATAACGGTCGGCACCAGAACGGTGGAATATACCAGCTAATGGACTTTTTCTCGTTGTTCCATTTCCGCTATGGAACCAAAAAGGTGACTGACGAGCATTTCTGGCGGAATCATTTGGGAACGCCGGAACAGAACAATTGGTACGGGCTGACTTTTGAGCGGGTGTGCATGTGGCATATCGGTCAGATTATACGTGGGCTGCATCTGGACACCATTGCCCATGAATATTACTCATGGCGCAGTAAGGAAAGTAGCCCTGCGGTGCAGATAGACATGATAATTGACCGTGCTGATGGCATAGTGACTGTGTGCGAGATGAAGTACTCGAAGGATGACTACCGACTGACTGAGGCTGAATATCGCAAGATAGTGAGACGGATGGAGGTGTTCGGTCAAGAGACGGGACACAAAGGCGGAGTACAGGCTACGGTAGTTACGACGTATGCACTGAAGGATAATATGTACTCGGAGATATCGCCGGTAGCTGTGACGATGGAGGAATTATTCGGGAAGTGAGGGATGAGGGCTGCGGTGGGTGAGGGATCGTGGCTGTTTTAAAAGAGACATCCACCCCTCCAAGTTTGACTTCGTCTTCCTCTGCCACGACTCGGGATAGTCGAAGCGAGTTTCACTCTCCTCTCGCTGCTTCATCAGTTCCGGAATTGGCATAAGAATTGCTTAAATATAGAAGCGCACTCGATGCTGGCGGCATTGATAGGTTGTGACTTGAAGGAGGGATTTGGGAAATAGAAATGGAGGGCCGTGATAAATCACAACCCTCCAGTGAAGTTACAAACCTAATAACTAAAAAATCTATGCAACAACACCATTAGCCTTTCGGGGGATATGGGTCATTACCGTAACTCCACTTTGCACGGATCTTGTTGTCAGTTGCATGGACTGTCAATTCCTCATGCTGTTTTTTGGCAATTTGCCTACCACGTTCGATGGCCTCTCTTTGGGTCCCAAAGATGCCCGAACTGCGCAAGGCGTTGTCCTGCTTTAACTTCCAACTATTACCGCTCTTAACAACATGAATTTGTCTTGCCATAATTACGATATGTTAGATTGTTCAACAAAAGTGGATGAATCTACCACCATCCTTAGCCTGTCGTTATGGGGCATGACAGTTTCACTTTAGAGTAATGGGCTATTCATAATTGTAACGGACGTTACAAGTAATGAAAGCACTTAAACCGGCACCATTCATAGCCAATTGCTTCATCATTTCCACATTAGCTCTACCTGCACTATTGTAGCTGTATGAATATGGCCTGCCAGTTTTGAATTGAACAATGATTCTAGCGGGTTGAATCTCATAAGCCAGTACAGGTGAATTGCCCCTAAGATTTGCATATCTAGTCATTTCCTGAAAAGATTAACAATATTAGTAACAAAAATCCGTTCTATATAAGCTAGCACATAGCAATAGAACTTTGTAGCTGTGCCCATAGCACGCGCGAGAGTAGTTCAGCCCTGCAGTCTCCCTACTGTGGGGCTGACGTCGTTTTTAACAATGTAACCATATTAATCCTGAAACCAATCGTGGTAAGGTGTTATGGTTAACTGGGGGCAAAGATAGTGAAAATGTCTAAAACAACCAAGAAAATTTGATAGAAATTCGTGTAATATATACATTTTGTATATTTCAATAACGTTTTTCTTGGTAATATCAATGATTTTTCTTAATTTTGCACGCAAAAACGTATTTATTATGATAGAGAGTATACTGATAAAGAACTTTCTCTCCATTAAGGAGACGATGGAGTTTAAGTTTGTAGGTACAAGAGAAAAAGACAAGTTTAATGACTCTTATTCTTCTTGGTATGAACAATGTGGTGATAAGAAACTATCAAAACTAGTGTTTATACTTGGTAATAATGCTGCAGGTAAGACTAATTTTATTAATGCAGTCAGAACCATGAGGCAGCTTGTTGTAAATAAGCCTACAGAACGAGATGAACCTCTAGAATATATGCCATTTCTGCTTGATAGTAGTTCGAGATTTGAAGTAACTACATTTGGTATGGTATTCTATGTAGATGATAATAGGTATATATATAATGTATCTTATGATGAAGATATTATTCATGAAGAATCTCTCTCAATGAGCAGGAAATCACGAATAATCACAGTTTATAACAGAACATACGACGATAAAAAGCATTTGTCGAAAGTAGAATTCTATCCTGAATGCGAGCTGCCAAAGGATGAGCAATATCTCCTACAGCGGCAAACGACAACCAATACCTCGGTATTGGCTTCGTTTTGGGCGATGAATCTCAGCAGCAGGGTGCTAAAGGACTGCTATTTATTCTTTCGGGACAAAATTGGTCTTGATTTCGGCGAGGATGAGAGCTTGGCTGACATTTTGGCTAAAGGGAGCCGACAAGAACAGAACAGGCTCAAAAACGATGTTCTGATGTTTTTGAGTATAATCAACTCTAACATTTGCGACTATAAAATAACTGAACATAAGGTAAGTATTCCAAAAGGAACTAGAGATAAATCAGGTAGATTTGAACTGTTTGAAGACTTACCTGAGATGTTCATGATGTCTGAGCGAGTTATTAGAACCATCACTTTCTACCATCAAACTGATTCTGGAGTTTTCCCTCTAGATGAAGAAATGGAATCTGATGGTACATTATCTCTAATAAGACTGATAGCCATGACTCAGACTCTTATTAGTAAAGGAATGACGGTTTTCATTGATGAACAGCCAGCAGGTATTCATGAGCAAGCGTTGCAATATATGATTTCATGCTATATCAGATTGTCGATGGACTGCCAGCTGATAGTGGCTGGTCAAGACACTTCGTTCCTTTCGTATGATAAGTTGCGCAGGGATTCTATCAGGATATTCAAAAAGGGACCGGATGGCAACACTTACATATTTAAGGATGGTGAGAACAAGTTGTTCCAGCGTAATACTAATATTAGGAACTTTGTATTTGGAAATTCTGATCTTGGTGAGATTGATGCAAGTTTAGAAGAGATTATCCTTAGGTATCAAGAAACAATGGCAAAAAAGAGAAAAAGGGGGGAATTATAAATGGAAATATAATAAATAGCAATGAAGATAAACTTTGATTTTAAAAATTGCTTTGGTATACGCCGATTGCAAAAAGAGATAGATTTCAAAGAGAAGCAATCGGTGGCGGTGATATATGCCCCTAATGGTATGATGAAGTCGTCCTTTGCAAAGACTTGTGACTGTATGTCGAAAGAGATTTCTGGAAAGGGCAAAAAGAATGCGAGCAAGAATCAGAAGGCACCAGAAAAGGACCCTATCTGCGACAGACTTCACCCCGATAGGCATTCATTACATATAATAAAGGTAGACGGGAGAGTGATTGACCCGTCACAGATTTTTGTGGCTAACCCTGATCAAGAGAACTTTGATGCCAGTCGACAGGTGACAGATTTCCTAGCCTCGAAAGTTTTGAAAGAAGAGTATGACCAGATAGTTGGTCAGTTGGAAAGTGCTAGGAAAGCTTTTGTAAAAGCAGCAGCTAATATATCGCAGAGCAGTGATATAGACAAAGAAATTGTTGAGGCTTTCTGTAGGAAAGACGAGAATGCTTCACTATATGACTGCATCGGACGCATTCGGGGGAAGCTAAAGAGAGACAAGACGTTCTATGATTTCAGGTTTGATGATGTGTTTGATGACCATGGACAAGTTAAGAGGTTTCTAGAAGAGAACCAGGATTTGTTGGACGTTTACGTGAAGCAGTATAATAAGCTGATGAACGAGTCGGACTTTTTTCATGTAGCAGGGAACGGCAAATCATTCGGAACCTATCAGGCTATTCAAATGGGTAAGGCTTTTAAAGGTGAGGAGTATTTTACCGTTGGTCACAGGCTAATGCTTAAAAATGATAGTCCGATCCGTTCGATAAGAGAGTTCAATGACAGGATCGAGACAGAAAAGAACAAGATATTTGCAGACGAAGAATTGAAAAAGGCTTTTGAAGCTATATCGAAGAAAATAGATAGTACTGTGGAATTGAGACGATTCTCGGAAGTAATCACACGGCATCCCGATTTGTTACCCATGTTGGCAGATTACGATTGGTTTAGAAAGGAAGTGCTGCTGGGATACATCAATCATCCTGATGTAAGAGAAAGCTTTTATGAGTTAAGTAGAGTGTATAAGGCCAATGGTAAAGAAATGAGGCGAGTGATGGCAGCCTCACAGCAGGAGCAGGCGCAATGGGGCGAAATTGTGAGTATATATAATACAAGGTTTCACTCGCTGCCTTTCAGGGTTAAAATTGAGAATCAGCAGAACGTACTGCTGAAGCAAGAGGAAGCGAAGTTGGCTTTTGAGTATCTGGATCAAAAGGGTGTCAAGATACCACAATCTAGAGAATCACTCCTAACAATACTGAGTAAGGGTGAGAAAAGAGCATTTCTAATATTGCAGTTCTTGTTTGCCATTGAAGCCAGGAAAAAGGGGAATGTTATGAGTTTGATAGTGATGGATGACATATCGGATTCATTTGACTATCAGAATAAATATGCCATCGTGGAGTATTTAAAAGACCTAGCAGAGAAATGGCCTAATAAATTTAAGATCATCCTGCTGACGCACAATTTTGACTTCTACCGTACGGTGACGTTGAGGCTGAAAGGAATGGTGCAACAGTATATGGCGGTGAAGGAAGAAAGCGGTTCGATACGAATAGATAATGGCGTGTACGTGATGCGTACACCCTTTGAGCTGGAAATGAGGAACAGCGACAAGAGTAGTAATCTGATAGCACTGATACCATTCGTGAGAAACTTGGTGGAGTACTATCAAGAGAAGAACTCGAAAGACTTTATGACGCTGACAGCATGCCTGCATGTGCTGAAGAATACCAGAAGAATCACCGACAAGAAATTGGCTACAATCTTTGGTAAGTTGAAAGGTTATACTTTTAAATATGTTCCTACTGGTGAGAAGGTGATTGACATTGTTTTCCGTGAGGCAGATAAGATAGAGAGTGGCAGCGAGGTTCATGAAATCATGATTGAGGACAAAGTGATTCTATCGATAGCCATTAGGCTGAAGGCAGAGTTCTTCTTGAAGAAGCAACTTGTATCGGCAGGTAAGACCGCAGCGGATTTGGCAACCAGAAGAAACCAAACCTCGGAATGGATAGACTTGTATAAGGCGCAGAATCCACCAACGGACAAGCTGCAAACGATGGAGAAGGTGAACATGATGACGCCAGAGTACATACATCTGAATAGTTTTATGTATGAACCACTGATAGATATGTCGGTGTGGCATTTAATAGATTTGTACAAGGAGGTAAAGGCACTGCTGCCTTAGAAATGTGTTAAAAATGAGGTTATATAGTAGGTGCTTGAAAAATAATTTCTATCTTTGCAGCCGCAATCTGCAAGGTGCAGATTTGCGTAAATATTTAATTATAAAGTTTTTAGTTATGAAGAAATCTGGTAAACGATTGAGACCGGAGACTTGATAACTTTTTCTTGAAAAAAGTGAGTCTCCGTGCGGAAAAATGTCCTGAGATGGGACATTATATACGCGTAAACATTTTTTTATTAAATCATTTAAAGGAGATTCACGAAATGAATTCTAAGTATGACAACAGTGACAGGTTAGAAGCTGTCACGGACAAGGACTGGCGGGAGGCCCTGGACGAGTTGACCGCCTACCTGACATGGCGCCTGATGGGGAAGACATCGATGGGGGCGCACAGTGATAGGGTGCTGGGTATGCCAGCTTTTGACTACTATCAGGAAGAAGCGGTAGTCAAGTTAATTGAGGGTGACTGGAAGTGGCAGGAGCGGTTCGCGCTGGGAGAACAGCTGGTGCAGATCGCGACGAACCTGGTGACGAAGCAGGTGGAACGCTACCAGCGAGCGCACCCGTGGGTGAGGGATCCGGAGTTTGATGACTCAAGTGAAGAGTTCTTGGACGAGGCAAGCGGCAAGGCCGAGCAAAGAGTTAAGAGTGAAGAATTAGCTGCCGCCCACAAGAAGCCGCAGTTTATTGAGGTGCGTGACCCTGAGCAACTTCCGGACGTGGTGGACGATGACGGACAGGAGGAACTGGACGAGACGTATGACCAGGTGTTTGCACTGGTGGCGGATGACGAGGAGCTGACGCTGTATGTGGAGGCGATTGTGCACTGCAGCAAGTTTAAGGAGCTGCCGGACTATTTGGGGATACCAATCAAGAAGGTGTACCGACTACAGGAGAAGCTGATGAGGCGCATACGGCGATGGCAGGAACGGACTGCAAGAGAGAAGTAAACCGCGAATTTAATGAATTTAACAAATTAGAATTATGAAACTGTTAGACAAGATAGAGAAATTTGACGTGGAGTCGAAAAAACAGGAGGAGCTCTACCAGGCGTGGGGCACTACACGTGAAGAGCATCAGGAAAAGATGCTGGAGTTGATCCATCGCAAGATGAAGGATCAGAAGAAATAATCATGTTTCGCCTTGAGAGGGCGATGCAAATCACACAGAGATGGCTCGGACCGAAAGGTTCGGGCCATCTTTTTTGTGTTTGTATGCGGAAAAAGGGAGTGGAATGGGACAATATATGGTTGAGATTTGAAAATTAGTATAAACGTAAAAAATAAAAAGTTATGAAGAATTTCAAGTTAACTGAACTGATACGCTGTTACAGAGATGATAAGGCGCAGCGTTGCAAGGATTGTCGGCTGACACAGCGGACGAGTAAGTTGCCGAACGGCATTGAGGAGAATGTCGAGGCGTTGATGGAGAACGTGCTGAAGCCAGCACGGGAGAGGCTGGGAAAGGCGATTGTGGTGAATTCGGGGTTTCGTTGCCCGTTGCATAATGCTGCTGTTGGTGGGGTTGCTAGCAGTCAGCATGTGAAGGGAGAGGCAGCGGATGTGCGCTGTGAGGACAACCATCGGTTGGCGAGGGTTATTGTTGAGCAGGGTCGGTTCGACCAGCTCATAATGTACCCTACGTTTTTGCACGTCAGCTATAGGCGTCAGGGCGGTAACAGGCACGAGGTTCTGAAGAAGGTTGGTTCTGGCTATCAGAAGATCTGATTTATTTAAAAATATAGGAGATACGGATATGATGAATTTGGATTGGAGCAGTATCATCTTAGCGGTGATAGGGCTCGTGAGTAGCTGCGGATGGCTGCTGGATAGGAAGCGACATAAGCAGGAGGTGGAAGGACTGAGGGCGGATAATCGTCTGAAGGAGATGAACCTTAGTAAGGATTATGTGACGGAGTTCAGGACGTACATCGCTGAGCCCTTGCAGCGGGAGGTAGGGGAGCTTCGTCAGGAGGTAAAGGAGTTGCGCAATGCGATTCAGAGGATTGACGCTTGTACTCACAGGGACAGCTGTCCTGTTATTGGTGAGTTGCAGCGTAAGTCGAGTAGCGACGCGTGAGAGTCGTGAAAGAGTCGCAACATATGAGTCAAGGGATACGTTGCGGGAGCAAGTGATAGTGGCAGTACGGGACACGATCGTTGAAACGACGACCATTACTGTTGACCGGAATGAGGTCGGGGATACTCTCTTTCGTAGTGTGGTAACGGATAGGACCAGGGCTGCGAGTCGTGATCATATCGCAGCGTACAAGACCAAAACCGTTATTAAAATGGATACGGTTTATGTGGAACGGAGGGATTCGGTTCTTGTTAAGAATACGAATGTTAAGAGTCGAGACTCACCCTTTCAAAGGGTGCTAAGGTTGATCCTTTGGATCGTGGTAGGACTTATAGCCCTGGGGATTTTTAATTTCTACGTTTCTTCTGCGCGAAGAAAGTAGCAAAGAAGCATTCCCCCAACCAAGGCCTTCCCCCAAGGGAAGGATGCAACCGCTCCTCCTGTCGCTCAGACACTATGGTATTCTAAGACCATCATAGGTCTTGAATGGTTTTTATTAATAAGCCGAGACACGGCTTATTCTTAATAATCTATACCATTGTAAAACACTCAGGGGTTTAAGGGGGCGGAAGCCACCTTATTGTAGGGTGGGGTTCCAAAACGGTCACAACCTATTGGTGACACACTGGGGTCAGACCCCGCTGTGCCATCGGAGATAGCACATCAAGGTCAGACCCCGAAATATAAATAACATTAAGTATTAACAAACAAAAAAAGTAAAAGAAAGGAAATGTATTATGGCAAAGACAACAGGATTTTTGAGTGAGACAAGTGGTAAGTTGAATGACAACTTCCAGACTCGACAGACTGCGAACGGTACGATTCTGGCGAGATCGCCGAGAAAGACGAGTACGCCGCGGCGTAGTGAGAAGCAGATGTGGCTGCGTACGCAGCTGGGTAATATCGCTGCAAACAACCAGCTGTACGCGGAAAGGCATCTGCTGGCCTTTGAAGGAAAGCCTTCGGGCATGAGTGAGTATAACATGATGGTTCAGGTGAACTATGGCGTGACCCCTGTGTTTATCACGAAGACGGAGCGTCTGAACGGCGGTTGTGTGGTGGCAGACTATCAGTTCTGTCGCGGTTCGCTGAAGAGTATCGCCGTGACGAAGAACGCGGGTGGCGTGGCTGTGAGTGATTTGGCGCTGGGCGGACTGGTGATCGGTGCGGAGACGACCGTGGCTGAGTTCTCGGTGGCTGTGCTGGCGAACAACTCTGGCTGGGAGGATTATGATCAGATTACGTTCTTCTATGCGAAGCAGACGCGTGACACTGTGAGCAACGTGCCAAGAGCGACGATGGACAGCTGGAAGGTGGTGCTGGACGTGAATGACGAGTCTGTGCTGCTGGAGAAGGTGAGTGAGGTCGGCTTTACGTCGGTTGACGGTTACCTTGGTATGAGTGAGGCGCTGGTGAGTGCTGGTTGTGCGTGGGTGCACAGTCGTGAGAACAACGGCAGCGGCATCAAGGTGGGTAGTCAGAGACTGTTCGTGGAGAACGAGCTGCTGGCGTATTATCGTAGTGACGCGGCGAAGAAGGCGGCGTATGACAGCTATGGTGGTGTCAATACGAGGGCTGTTTATCTGAAGCCGGAGAGTTCGATCAGTTCGGTGAGTGGTTCGACTAGCGGTACGGGCTCTAGCGGCGGTGAGACTAGCGGTTCGAGCGCAACCGATTCGCCTGGTGGATCCGGAGGCGGTGACACTGGTGGCGGTGATTCACCTGGAGGTGGTGGATTTGATACCGGGTCTTAAATTTTTGGGGGAAGTTCCTATATGTAAAGGGACTTCCCCTTTTTTTTTGTTCTTTGGGAAAGAACCGAAAAGGGGCGTTCTTTTCGAAAAGAACCAAAAGGGTTCGTTCATTTCTTTCGGCGCGAAAGAAACGAACCAAAGAAAGCACTCCCCCAACCAAGGCCTTCCCCCGAGGGAAGGATGCAACTTAAAAATGCGGAAGCCGCCATTTTTAAGACTTCATTAATGTAGCCAGAACCATCAAAGAACCTGGCTGTTTTTTATGGGCTGCCGCCATGCAGGCCTTACAATAATCTAATACCATGCTTAAACACCGAGGGGTATAAGGGGGCGAGGAGCCACCAATATTATGAAATGTTCCAACCTATTTTTGAAGGGTGGGTGGGAAGCGGAGGCGGAGAGACAAGGACGTAGGTCTGCGATATAATCGCAGGACGAAGGTCTGGGCTATCCGACGGAGCGGGGGAAATGAAATTTTTCTGCATTTATTGCTCCAAAATTTGGTTTTTTGCGAAATATGCACTAACATTGAGACTGCGTCTCGATCGTACCTTTGACCTTTAAAAAGGTCGAAATTAGGCTGCATCTCGAAAAAACTCAAATAAAATTTGGTTTTTTACTCGATTTGCACTAATTTTGTACCCCATGAAAGAGTATCAGTATCATATTTTTAGTCCGTATAGGGTGTGTCCTTTAGGGGCGCATGTGGATCATCAGCATGGACTGGTGACGGGGTTTGCGATTGATAAGGGGGTTGATTTTTGGTTTTCTCCCACCACCCAACCGGAAGGACATGTTCACCTTGAAAGTAAGACTTTTGAGGGAGTTGTAGATTTTGACATTGATGCGCCATCGCAGGTGAAGGAGGGGCACTGGGGTGATTATGCCCGGGGGGCCAAGTATGCACTGAGGAAGCGATTTGCGCTGAAGCGTGGTATTACGGGTGTGATACAGGGATCGCTTCCGGTAGGAGGTTTGAGTTCTTCTGCGGCGGTGTTGATTGCGTATGTGATGGCGTTTGCGAAGGCGAATGATATAGAGTTGCAGCCGTTTGAGGTGGTGAAGATTGCTTCGGAGGCTGAACGGGAGTATATCGGATTGAACAATGGATTGCTGGATCAGGCTTGTATTGCGCTGGGCAAGAAGGATGGATTGCTGTTCCTTGATTGCGACAGCAACGACTGGCGTATCATCAAGCGGAATCCGGAGATGCCTGATTTTGAAATCGGTATCTTCTTCTCTGGGTTGACAAGAAGTCTTGTGAACTCGGATTATAATCTCCGTGTGTTTGAGTGTAAGACGGCTGCCTGGAATATGCTGGCGTATACGGAGCAGCCGCTGAAGACGTTTGATAAGACGTTTTTGAGGGATATTCCGAAGGCGACGTTTGAGAAGACGAGGATTGCTATGCCGGCGAGGTTTGCTCGCAGAGCGGAACATTTTTACTCAGAATACCGTCGAGTTAGGCAGGGTGTGACGGCTTGGGAAACGGGAAACTTGAAGCTGTTTGGCAAGTTGAGTTTTGACAGTTGTGAATCAAGTATTCATAATTATGAGTGCGGTTCGCCGGAGCTGATTGCTATCTATGAGATCATGCGCGACCTACCAGGTGTATATGGTGGTCGTTTCTCGGGGGCTGGATTCAAGGGGGCTTGTATTGCGCTGGTGGATCCGGCGTATAAGAATGAGATTCAGAGGGTTCTGACAGAGCGGTATCTGGATCAGTTCCCGGAGTATGAGAAGACGTTTCAGGTTTTCTGGGTACGGCCAGATGACGGAGCTCGCTTCATATGAAGCGAGAGGAAGGTTTTGTCCTTTTCTCTGGCGCAGAGAAAAGAACTAAAAGAGACATCCACCCCCTCCAAGGCCTCCCCCTATATGGGGAGGATGCAGTTCCAAAATTGGGAAGACCGCAATTTTGAAAATCTCATTAAGGTAGCCAGAACCATCAAAGAACCTGGCTTGAGTTTTAAAATTTATAGTAATGTATGAAAAATATTGTAATAGCTGCTGGGTATGCTACTAGGTTAGGGGAGTTGACGAAGAACTTTCCGAAGCCGTTGCTGAAGATCGGGGAGAATACGATTCTCGGGAGGATGTTGGATGATATCGACAGGATTCCGGAGATTGATGAGCATATTATTATCACGAATCATAAGTTTGCGGGGATTTTTGCTGATTGGGCTACTTCGTATCCCTCCAGCAAAAAGATTACTATCGTGGATGATGGGACAGAGACTAATGAGACACGACTAGGTGCGGTGTGTGATTTGCTGTTTGCGATGGAGAAGTTGGGCATTGATGATGATATGTTGGTGGTGGCGGCGGATAATCTGCTGTTCTTTAGCTTTAGCGAATTCGTTGAATTCGCGAAGCAGAAGGGGACATCGTGTATTATGTGTCATGAGCAGCCTTCGATAGAGAAGTTGCAGAGAACTGGTGTGGTTGAGCTGGATGCAGATCATAAGGTGCTTGGGATGGAGGAGAAGCCGCAGGTGCCGAAGAGCCATTGGGCTGTGCCGCCGTTCTATATCTATTTGAAGAAAGATTTGGAATTGGTGAGACATTCTGTGGAGAACGGGTGTGGGAAGGATGCACCGGAGAATCTGGCGCATTATATGGTCGAGAATACTGTTCTCCATGCCTGGCCT
>JAEEGJ010012819.1_pt1 | contig 20588 bp, 15 predicted proteins | sample 8958761 | NCBI WGS metagenome assembly JAEEGJ01 (sample SAMN16246546, study PRJNA631951) | gut metagenome | biome: gut microbiome; feature: rumen; material: RS-attached | host: Bos | place: Iran: Karaj | collected 2018-10
CATCGAAGAGCTCATGGCTCAGCCTCTCTACAATGACGAGTCCAAGACAGTTGAGATCTTCCAGAAGGAAGCTATCGCTGATATCGGTGAGAACACATCCATCAGAAGATTCGTTATCTATGAGGTAGAGGGCAACGGTGCTGTTGCTTCTTACATCCACATGGGTGGTAAGGTAGGCGTTTTCGTTGAGGTTACAACAGACGACGATTCCGTTATCAACAAGCCTGAGTTCGCTGATTTCGCTAAGAACATCGGCATGCAGGTTGCTTCCATGAGACCTAACTGGGTTACAGAGGATGAAGTACCCCAGGCAGAGCTCGACAAGGAAGTTGAGATCATCAAGAATAAGGCTCTCGAAGAGGGTAAGCCTGAGAAGATCATCATGGACAGGATCGTTCCCGGCCAGATCAAGAACTTCTATAAGCTCAACTGCCTCGTTGACCAGGAGTTCTTCAGAGATGACGATCTCACGATCTCCCAGTACATCGATCAGTCAATCAAGGCTATCGGCGCTAACGTTTCCGTTGTACGTTTCACACGTTTCGGTCTTGGCGAAGGTATCGAGAAGAAGGTTGACGATTTCGCTGAGGAAGTCAGAAAGCAGGCTGGTCTCTGATAGACCGTCTGATATCAAATCAGTCAATTGCCCCGCACGTTTTGTGCGGGGTTTTCTTTTGCCTTGTTTTCGAAAATTATACTTGATCCTGTGAGGCGAATTTGCGGTTGCTCTTATATTTAATAAATATAAGGTTCACCTTGGGACAAATTATTGATAAAATCTATTGAAAGATATTTTCGCGGAGGTAAATACCTTTATGGGTGATACAAAATACAAGCGTATTCTTTTGAAGATATCCGGTGAGGCTTTGGCAGGCGATGCCAAGATCGGTATCAATGACGAAGTTCTTAAAGAAATCTCAACAAGCATCAAAGCAGTTTCTGATCTCGGCGTACAGGTTGCCGTAGTCGTTGGCGGCGGTAACTTCTGGAGAGGAAGATCTTCTGAGCAGATGGACAGAGTTACTGCAGACCACATGGGAATGCTTGCTACTCTTATGAACTCCCTCGCTCTTTCTGACGCTTTGGAGCAGCTTGGTGCAGTTACGAGAGTCTTGTCTGCAATCGAAGTAAGACAGATGGCAGAGCCTTATATCAGAAAGAGAGCTGTAAGACATTTGGAGAAGGGCCGTATCGTAATCTTCGCATGCGGAACCGGCAACCCTTATTTCTCAACTGATTCAGGTGCTGCTTTAAGAGCTACTGAGATTGGTGCTGACGTATTGCTTAAGGCTACAATGGTTGACGGTGTATATGACAAGGATCCCAAGAAGTTCCCTGACGCTGTTAAGTATGAGAAGGTTACTTACGATGAAGTCCTTAAGAATGACCTCAAGGTAATGGATGCTACAGCTGCAGCTCACTGCCGTGATAACCGTACCAAGATGCTTGTTTTCTCTATGGAAGATCCCGAGAACATCGTAAGGATCGTAAAGGGCGAAAACCTCGGAACACTCGTTGTAAAAGAATAAATTTAAATAATAGGAGGCTTGAATTATGGCAATGATCGAGATCACAAAGAAAGATTACGATGATATCGAAGCAAAAATGCAGAAGTGCATCGATAACCTTCAGGAGAACCTCAACACAATCCGTGCCGGACGTGCCAATCCGCACGTTTTGGATAAGATCCAGGTTGAGTATTACGGAGCTATGTCTCCGCTTAATGCCGTAGCCAATATTCAGGTTCCTGAAGCAAGAATGATCACATTATCACCTTGGGATCCGAAGATGCTCAAAGAGATCGAGCATGCTATCCAGGCATCTGACCTCGGCATCAATCCTACAAACGACGGTAAGATGATCAGACTCGTTTTCCCTATGCTTACAGAGGAAAGACGTAAGGATCTTGTTAAGCAGGTTAAGGTATACGGTGACGAGACAAAGGTAGTTATCCGTAACAACCGCCGTGACGCTATCGATAAGATGCGTGCAGCTAACAAGAAGAAGGAACTTACAGACGATCTTCTCAAGGAATTCGAAGAGAAGGTTCAGAAGATCACAGATAAGTTTACAGCTGAAGTAGACAAGGTCTGCGAGACAAAGAATAAGGAATTGATGGAGATCTGATGGCCTTATTCGGTAATAAACAGGAAAAGACTTATGATACGGGAGACCTTAAGGTCCCCGTATCTTTGGGTGTAATAATGGACGGCAACGGAAGATGGGCTACACAAAGACATCTTCCGAGATCAGCCGGACATAAGGTTGGTGCGGAGAACCTTAAAGAACTCTGCAGAAACTGTGTAAGATACGGCGTTAAGTATCTTACGGTATATGCGTTCTCCACCGAGAACTGGGCAAGACCCCAGCCTGAGGTCGATTTCCTCATGAAGCTCTTCGTCGAGCTTTTCGACAAGTATGACGCAGAGCTTGCTGAAGAAGGGATCAGGGTAAGATTTACCGGTGATGATTCCGAGCTTCCTCCTAAGGTCAGGGAAGTTTGCAAGACTGCTGAGGAGAGATCCAAAGACCGTCCGAATATGCAGCTTATAGTTGCACTTAATTACGGCGGCAGAAGAGAGATCGTAAACAGTTTCCGCCAGCTTGCAGAACAGGTTAAGGCAGGAACCCTGGAGCCTTCGGATATCACTGAACAGATGATCTCCGACAATATGTATCTTCCGGACGTTCCCGATCCGGAACTTATCATCAGACCGAGCGGTGAGATGAGATTGTCCAATTTCCTTTTGTGGGAAAGCGCTTATTCTGAGTTCTGGGTATCCGATACATTATGGCCGGACTTCGGTTATGAAGACCTGACTCAGGCATTCAGGGATTTTGCAGGACGCGACAGACGCTTCGGCGGCTTATCAAAGAAAGAAAGCAAGACTTAAAGTTGAGACAAAGAGTAATCACAGGTTTCATTTTTACGGTGCTGGTACTTTCATTCTTCGTACCGGCTTTGTGGTGGCCTGTTACAGGCGTTGTAATGGCAGTCATTATCGGCGTTGTTGCATGCGTTGAGATGTACAAGGCCATAAGGAACGGCGGATATCATCCGTCAAGACTTCTCCTTATCATCGGCATGTGCCTTGCAACCCTTATTGTTATTTCCGGCCTTATCTTCAAGCTGAAGGTCGAGAGCATCATGGCTCTTTATCTTATCGTGGTCTGCATGTACTGCGTATCGTGCGGCATCAATCTGCCGCTGGTAAGACCTGAGGATGACAAGGCATTCTTAAACGGAATGTTTACGGGCGGAATGATCTTTTACATATCATTCCCGCTGTTCTGCTTTGTAAGCGCTCTGCTTTTTGTTCCTAACGGGTGGTATTACATGGTCATCGGTCTTTTCGCGCCCTGGGGAACAGATACATTTGCATACTTTACGGGTGTTGCCTTAGGAAAGCATAAGATCGTGCCTCATATCTCTCCCAAGAAGACATGGGAAGGATGTATCGGCGGTTCATTATTCTGCGCTGTCTGTGTAACGGTGTACTGCTGTCTTGTAATCTACAGATACGATGAGATCGGCATAGGGATCGTTCCTTACGGTGTGCTTACTTTCTGTCTGGGGCTTTTGATCTCAGTCATGTCACAGCTTGGAGACTGGTTCTGCTCTGTTATAAAGAGAAGAACGGGAATAAAGGATTTCAGCAATCTTTTCCCCGGACACGGCGGAATGCTCGACAGATTCGACAGCACGTTCTTTACGCTTCCGGTAGCGCTGCTTCTTGCTTTGTTCGCGAGCAATCTGTTCTGATGTTTTGAACATTGGTAATAAGGGAATAAGGATGATTTAAAATGCGTAAATTATCAATTTTGGGTTCTACGGGGTCGATAGGTAAACAGACCCTTGAAGTCGCAAGAAAGGCTCCTTCTGACTTTACGGTCGAGGCGCTTACCTGCGGCAGTGATATTGATACACTGTTCGGACAGATCGAAGAATTCAGACCTAAGGTCTGTTCAGTTGTAAATAAAGATAAAGCAAAAGAGCTTTCAGACAGGCTTAAGGCTTCAGGCATAGATACTGAGGTCCTTTCAGGTGATGAAGGCAATATTTCCGTTGCCACTTTGGACTCCTGCGATACGGTCGTCGGAGCCATCGTAGGCTTTGCAGGACTTGAGCCTGTTTATCACGGAATCCTTGCAGGCAAGGATATCGCTCTTGCCAATAAAGAGACTCTTGTTGCAGGCGGCGATATCATAATGCCGCTCATAAGGGAAAAGGGCGTAGCGATGCTTCCTATCGACAGTGAGCATTCAGCTATCTGGCAGTGCCTTAAAGGCGAGAAGAGAGAAGACTTGGACAGGATCCTGATCACTGCATCCGGCGGCCCTTTCAGAGGTATGAAGCGTGATGAATTGGAGAACGTTACTCTCGAAGATGCGCTCCATCACCCGACATGGAATATGGGCGGCAAGATTACCATAGATTCTGCGACAATGATGAATAAAGGCCTTGAGATCATTGAGGCTCACCACCTTTACGGCATCGCTTGCTCTAAGATCGATGTCGTGGTTCATCCGCAGAGCATAATCCATTCGATGATAAGACTTAAGGACGGTTCCGTTCTTGCACAGATGGGCAAGCCTTCAATGGTTCTTCCTATCGAAGTCGCATTATATTATCCCGACAGAGGTCCTTCAATCGTTACGGAGTTTGATCCGTTCGCGCAGGGTATGTCTAATCTTACTTTTGAGCCCTGTGATACGGAAGTCTTCAAACTTGTTAAGCTCGCATATGAGACAGGTGATAAGGGCGGACTTTATCCTACGGTCATGAATGCTGCAAATGAGTCGGCCGTAAGAAGCTACCTAAAGGGAAAGATCAGGTTCCTCGATATCGAGAGAACTGTTTTCGAGACTGTTGAAAAAATGGATCCTGAGATAAAGGATCTGAAACTTACTATAGAAACCATCGAGCAGGCTGACAGGGATGCCAGGATATATGCCGATGAGATCATTGACGGAAAGATCTGAGTATGAATATAGCTGCAAGTATAGTAGTCGTTTTGATAATGCTCGGTGTCCTTGCGACACTTCATGAGTTAGGACATTACTGGATGGCGAGACTTCTTAAGATAAAGGTCTTTGAAGTCTCAATCTTTGTCGGACCCAAGCTTCTTAAGTGGAAGCATAAGGGTGTTGATTTCTCATTAAGGATGATCCCCATAGGAGCTTATGTAAGATTCTCCGAGATCGATGAAGAGGGCAAAGCCGTAGACAGCAAGGATCCTGACCTTCTTCTTAACCAGCCCAGGATCAAAAGGCTTCTGGTAGCGCTCGCAGGTCCTGCTATGAACCTGTTCTTGGGCACGCTTATCTTCCTTCTCATGTTCTGGGTAACGGGCTTTACAACAACTCATATCATCAAGCCCGAGAAGGGTTCACAGCTCTATGCTTATGCCGATATGGTTAATGACGGCGATACGATCAAATCCGTAAACGGCGTAAATGTCTATTCTTCCTTTGACCTCATCTTTGAGATGGATTCTGCTGATCCTTCAAAAGAGATGGATCTTAAGATCAGATCCAAGGAAACAGGCAAGAACTACAACGTCACTTTAACTCCTGTTGTAAGAGAAAGGCCCATGCTCCTTATTACGGTCGAGAACAAGCTTGCCAACAACGATTATAAGGGCTGGAAAGTATACTCTGTCAGTGAAGAACAGAACAACGGCAATCCTGTCATCAAAGCAGGCGACTATGTTACCCATATTAACGGTAAGTCCGTAGATGATGAAGATTTTGAAGATTTTTTATATAACATTACAGATGAAGTCGTTACGGTAACTTACATAAGAGACGGGGAGACCCGTGAAGATGACCTGGTTCCGAAATATGTTGATACGGTCAACTCCAGAGGTATCACTCTTCTCCAGTACAAGGTCAATTCCGTCGACAAATTTTTCTCCGCGTTAGGTTATGCGGCCAAAATGCCGGCTTCGATGTTAAATATCACCGTAAGAGGCATAAAAGATATTATCGCCGGAAAGGTAAAAGCTTATAATTTGGTATCAGGTCCCATAGGAATCACGACTATGGTCAATGACGTGGTAGCGGATGAGCAGGATACCTTGGGTGATAAGGTCTATGTTCTCATAATGCTGAGTGCCGTAATCTCCATTGCACTCGCATTCTCGAACCTTCTTCCGATACCGGGTCTTGACGGCATTCAGATCATATTCATTGCCGTTGAGATGGTCATCGGACGTAAGTTGTCTGAGAAGGCTGAGGCCAGGCTTACAGTGGTCGGTTTTGTGATCATTGTATTGCTTCTTATCCTCGCTTTTGTATCTGATATTCTAAGGATCATATTCGGTTACTGATCTTATTGATTGGAGTGTGCTTTTATGACGAAGAAAGTCTTAATCGGTAATGTTAAGGTCGGCGGCGGATCTTCAGTAAAGATCCAGTCGATGAATAATACTGATACGAGAGATGCCAAAGCAACTCTTAATCAGATCAGGGAATTGGCTGACAACGGATGTGATATCACCAGAGTTGCAATTCCCGACATGGAAGCCGCTATGAGCCTTAAGGAGATCACTTCCAAATCTCCGATTCCTGTTGTTGCAGATATCCATTTTGATTACAGACTTGCTCTGGCAGCCGCAGACAACGGCGCATCAAAGATAAGGATCAATCCCGGCAATATCGGCGGACCTGACAAAGTTAAGCTTGTCGCTGATAAATGTAAAGAGCGGCATATACCGATCAGAGTCGGTGTCAATTCCGGTTCGATATCCAGGGAGATACTTGCCAAATACGGTGAAGTCAATGCTGATGCCATGACTGAGAGCGCTTTGGGCGCTGTTAAGCTTTTGGAAGATCAGGATTTCGATGATATCGTTATATCGATCAAATCTTCATCACCCAGGCTTACCATCGATACTTACAGGATCCTGGCCAAGTCTTGTGATTATCCTCTTCATGTCGGCGTTACCGAGGCAGGTACCGTCCGTGAAGGCGCTGTAAAATCCGCAGTGGGTATCGGCGCACTTCTTGCTGAAGGAATAGGAGATACCATAAGAGTATCTTTAACAGGTAACCCTGTTGATGAAGTTATTACAGCAAAGCAGATCCTCAAAGCTCTTGACTTAAGAGACGGAGGCATTACTTTTATATCCTGTCCGACATGCGGCAGAACACAGGTTCCGCTCATCGAACTTGCCGGACAGATAGAAGAGAAGGTTTCCAAGCTTCCCTATAACCTTAAAGTCGCTGTTATGGGTTGTGTAGTAAACGGACCCGGAGAGGCACGCGAATGTGATATCGGATTAGCCGGCGGCATCGACGAATTTGTTTTATTTGAAAAAGGTGTACCGGTCAGGAAGATTCCTGCTTCCGCGGCGGTTGATGAATTTGTAAGGGAAGTGATCAGACTTGGAGAAGAAAAGTGTAAAGCTACTTGAGTTATTCAATGTAGAAGATGACAAATATATAGGATTAGTAGACCTTACGGTAGTTAAGGTCGATATTTACAAGGCAAAAGCATCCATCAATCTTATTCTTGAAGGTATCGAGAACATTAAGGACGACAGGACTGTCGTTGCTTTTGTTGAAGAGCTTGAACGTGACTTCGGCACACGTGTTAATTTCACGTTCAAAGGTGTTAACAGGGATAATTTCCCTTATATGTATGAACAGTTAAGAGGCCTAATCAACCATTACATTGCCCGTGACTGTCAGGGCGGTGTTGGTGACATGGTCGACTTTATCAATCTGAGCTTTGACGGCGGCAGTGATACTGTTAATATCGATATCCCGTCAGGGTGGTCAGCGATGTTAAGCGATTACGACAGGAAGAATCTGAAAGAATCCGTAGGTGATGCAATCAATATCTGTGTTGCCGATCAGATCGGATTTGATTATGAGATCGTAAGCCGCGTACCTGATGCAGCGGGACGCGATCTTGGTCCTGAGGACGACATCATAAAGGCTATTGAGGACGGAAAATTTGAATTCCCTGAAGAAGAGCCTGCAGAAGACCAGTCCGGTAAACCTAAGAAAAAGAAGACTGATAAAGATAAGCCTGCTGATGCCAAGCCCGCCGGCAAGGACTCTTGGGCTGCAAAGGCCGAACAGGTCCGTAAAGAAGCCAAGCAGGATGATAAGCAGTCTTTCTATAAGGCTAAGGAGAACGCAGAGAACCAGCTTTACGGCCGCGTAAAGAAGCAGGCTACATTCATGAAGATAGCTAATCTTACGGTCGGCTGTTTTGATGTAAATATCGCAGGTGATATTTCTTTCAACGATGACTCTTTCAAGCTTGCCAAGACCGGCAAGAGCGTTATCGTTAAATTCATGTGCCTTGATGATACGGACGGCATTTCCTGTATCGCATTCTTAAAGCCGGAAGAAGCCGACGGATTCCAGAAAGAATTCGGCAAAGGCGGATTTGTCGGCATTCAAGGCAATGTCGAGAACGATTCCTTCACCGGTGACAAGACATTAAGGGTGTCAGGATTCTTCAGTGCGGAAAAGCCGCCTAAGAGAAAGGATAATGCTAAGCGCAAAAGAGTCGAGCTTCATGTTCACACTAAGATGAGCGAGAGTGACGCTACGAGCGAACCGGCTGATCTTGTTAAGCTTGCCGCATCCTTCGGCCACAGTGCAGTTGCTGTAACTGACCATGGTGTCGTTCAGGCATTCCCTCATGTTTTCGAGGCCGCGAAAGGAATAAACAAGAAGCGCAAGGATACCGGTGAAGAGCCGATCAAATGCATTCTCGGATGTGAAGGTTATCTTGTTGATGACGGCCCGACTGTATTTTATAACCTGCCTTATGATGTTAAGAACGATAAGATAAAGCCTTCTGATGTCGATGACGACGCTTCTTTGAACTTTATCCAGAAGCCCAAGGCTGTTGGTTCTTTTGTCTCCATTGTAATTAATCGTAATGGTGATGATGCCCTTCGTGACACATTTACATCTGTCTGTGCATCCAAGTTCAGGCTTAAGGGGTATAAGGCTGTTAAGCCTGAAGAAGAGGGCGAATCCGACCAGGATGCAATGGAGTTCGCATCTCATGACATCGATAAGTCTCTCTGGAATCCTGATGAGATCCCTGAGGAGCTTTCTGATGAGAACATCAGTGTTAAGCCTTTGGAGCCGCACGCTCTTTTAGGTGCTGCTTGTAATGTCGATCTCGATATTAACGGTGAGTATGCTGACGGAACAGACGAAGTCGTTCCTGAAGAGCTGGTTTTCGAGCATGTCGCTGATTTCCACGCGGAATTCGAAGATGCGATTTATCCCGGCAAAGGTGAGCCATGCGACTCATACTTTGCCATGGGAGAATTGTTGGAATTCATCGGGGATTCTTATATTACCGGTCCTGATATATTCACTACTTTGGCATTTCTCCGCCGTGCCGGATACGGGATTAATATTGAAGATCATGTTTACTACAGACATAAGTTCCTTATGCCTGCAACTTCCGATGAGGATATTCTTGAGACATTCTACAAGGAAGAGTACAAGAGTATTGATGAAGCATTGAGCAGCAAGGGCGCTGTATTTGAATATGCACCTGACGGCAGCATCTTCGACAGTATGTTTGCCAAGTGCTATAAGTCTGCATCTCTTCTTGCTGCATGCCTTAAGGATGCAGGGACTGTTGATGCTTTGTCCATCAACTATTCTGTCGGACACTATAAGCCGGAGAAGATTAAGTCAACGAAGAAGATTTCTCCGTCGAGTCCTATTAGGGAAGCACCGACTTACCATATTATCTATCTTGTGCGTTCTAATATGGGACTTTACAACTTGTACCGTATTGTATCTGAATCCCAGATACACTATTTCGCTTTAAGGCCCAGAACTCCAAAGAGTCTTTTGAAGTATTTCAAATCCGGTATCATCGTTGGCGGTGCTTGCGAGCGTGGTGAGATATACCGTTTTGTAATCTCGAAATACAGAGAACTCAATAAGGACAGACAGGCTACAAGAGATTTCCTGAAAGAATCTAAAGAGTTCGCAAAGATATTGAGTCTTTACGACTATGTTGAGATCCAGCCTCTGTGCAACAACATGTTCATTACGAGACAGGATCCTTCAAAATCTGATACGGGAACCACTCCGATGAATGAGGATGACATCCGTATCATTAACGAGCTGCTCGTAGAGACTGCTGACGATCACGGCATGATGTGCTGCGCTACGACTGACTCGCACTTCCTTAATAAAGAAGACGGCCGTTACAGAAAGTACATGCTGATGAGCATGGGCTTCAGTGATGCCGAGATGCAAAGCGACCTTTACTTCAGAACGACAGATGAGATGCTCGATGAATTTAAGTATCTTGGCGAAGAGAAAGCTATGGAGGTCGTTGTCGACAACACAAATAAGATCGCGGATCTTATCGAGTTCGGCATAAAGCCGTTCCCTGACGGCTCTTATCCTCCTCAGATCGCGAGAGCTGCTGCGGATGTAAGAGATATCGCTTATACAAAGGCTAACCGTATGTACCGTCATAACGGTGTCCTCAATGAGGAGGTCAAGGCAAGACTCGACAGAGAGCTTAAATCGATCATCGGTAACGGATATGCGATCATGTACTATATCGCATACAGACTTGTTAAGAAATCCAATAACGACGGATATGTTGTAGGTTCAAGAGGTTCTGTAGGTTCTTCTTTTGCTGCTACGATGTGCGGTATTTCAGAAGTAAACCCGCTGCCTCCGCATTACAGATGCCCCAAGTGTAACTATGCGGAATTTGATAATACGGGTAAGTATGGTTCAGGCTATGACCTGCCGCCAAAGGTTTGTCCTGAGTGCGGAGAGAAGCTGATCCCTGACGGACAGGATATTCCTTTTGAGACATTCCTCGGATTTAAGGGTGATAAGCAGCCTGATATCGACCTTAACTTCTCAGGTGAATATCAGCCGAGAGCGCATGCATATGTAGGCGTTCTCTTTGGTGGTACACATACGTTCAAGGCAGGTACGATCGGCGCTTACCAGGATAAGAACGCATATGGCGTTTGCCGCAAGATCTGTGAGGAGAAGGGGGAGCCTTTCACTCAGGCACATCTTGCATTCATGGCAAGAGATATCATCGGTGTTAAGAGAACTACATCTCAGCACCCGGGCGGTATCGTTGTTATCGCAAAGGAAATGGATATATACGAATTTACGCCTATCCAGTTCCCGGCTAATAAGACTGACTGCGGAATCATTACAACGCACTTCGACTTCCGTGCGATGCATGACACGATCTTAAAGCTCGATATCTTAGGACACGCCGATCCTACGGTATTGCGTATGTTAAGTGATATCACAGGCGTAACGATAACTGATATCCCGATCCCTGATGAGAAGGTCATGAGCCTTCTTGTAGGTACTGATGCATTGGGATTCCCGATAGATGCCACTGATGCAGGTTCGGCTACGCTTGGACTTTCAGAGCTTGGCACAAACATGGCGCGCGGCATGATAAAGGAGACAAAGCCTACAAGGTTCTACGATCTTGTACAGCTCATGGGCCTTTCACACGGTACCGACGTATGGACGGGCAATGCCCAGGATCTTATCAGGAGCGGCACGTGTGATCTTAATTCCGTTATCGGATGCCGTGACTCCATCATGACGAGCCTTATCTACTGGGGACTTCCCAACAAGGATGCCTTTGACATCATGGAAGGTGTACGTAAAGGTAAGGTAGCAGCAGGCAAAGTTGAGAAATGGCCTGAATATGTTAATGAGATGAAGGAATGCGGTGTGCCTGACTGGTATATCGAATCGTGCCAGAAGATAAAGTACATGTTCCCTAAGGCGCATGCGGCAGCATATGCTATTTCGACTCTGCGTGTAGCATGGTTTAAGGTCTACTATCCTGAGGAATACTATTGCTCTTTCTTTACTCACAGAGGCGAAGGTCTGTTCAATGCCGATGACATGTGCAACGGACCTGAGAAGGTAAAGAAGAGAAGGATAGAACTTGCTGATGAGATGCATGCCAAGGGTGATCCTAATACCAAGCTTAAGTACTATTTCTATGAACTTGTAGAGGAGATGTATGCAAGAGGCATTACATTCGATCCTATTACGCTTGAAGATTCTCTCGGAACCAAGTTCAAGAAGTCCGGTCCCAAGAAGATAAGGCCGCCTTTCTGTGCTATTACAGCAGTTTCGCCTGCCAACGGTGAAGCAATCGAAAAGGCGCGTGCTGACGGACCTTTCAAGAACCGTGATGACTTCATGAGGAGAACCGGAGTAGGCCAGTCCGTAACACAGAAACTGCTTGACTACGGCGGTATTCTCGACGATCTTCCCGAGAGTGCCCAGATCAATCTTTTCGATCTGATGTGAGGTGGATAACTTGTATTGCAGCGTTATCTTAAGAGGAGCCATAAGGCAGACAGATAATCTTTATACTTATCGCGTTCCTGAAGAACTGAGAGCCGATACTTATGCCGGCTCTCTGGTTTCTGTGCCATTCGGCAAGGGTGACTCCAAGAAAACTGCTGTCGTAGTCGATGTTATGGAAGAGTTTAACGGTGATGCCAGGTATATTAAAGATATCGATTCACTGTTATCCAAGACACCGGTATTAAATCCTGACCAGCTGGAACTTATCGAAAAGGTAAGTGAAAGATTCAACTGCACAAGAGGCGATGTGGTCGAGCTTATGGTTCCTTCCTGCGTCGTAAATCACAGGAACCCGGTAGAACTGTTTGCAGAGCTCGTTTCAAGAGAGAAAGCTGAAGAAGTCCTGCAAAGCGAGAAATTAAGGTCAGCTGCTCACATCAACATCCTTGAATATCTTTTGGAGCGCGGCAAGTGCACCAAAAAAGAACTGATGGCATCGATCTCATGTTCTTCTGCCCAGATCAATTCTCTTGAGAAAAAGGGCCTAATTACTCTTGTTAAAGAGTCTTCTGACGCTGAAGAACCTCAGCTTGCGATATCAAATGATATTCCTGAAGGAAAGTTCACTGAGGAATACGACTTAAGTGATGAGCAGAAAGACGCTGTAAACGAGATCCTTAAGGGCATAGATTCGAAGAAGGATAACACTTATCTTCTTTTCGGCATCACAGGAAGCGGTAAGACTGAGGTTTATCTTAATATCGCCAAGAAGGTCATAAGCGAGGGCGGAAGCGTGATCTACATGGTTCCCGAGATCTCGCTCACACCACAGACTATCAACTGGATAAAGGGAAGATTAGGCGACAGTTGTGCTGTCCTTCACAGCAGGCTTACCGATAAGCAGAGATATGAACAATGGAACAATATAAGGACAGGAAAGGCGAGAGTTATAGTTGGCCCAAGAAGCGGTGTTTTCGCGCCAACCGTTAACTTAAGGCTCATCATCCTTGACGAGGAGCATGATGGTTCCTATAAGGCCGAATCCCATCCGAGATATTCTGCCCGGGACATAGCAAGGATGAGAGCTAAGATCACAGGCTGCAGTGTCGTTTTGGGTTCTGCAACACCTTCCGTTGAGAGTTTTTATGCGGCTCAGGCAGGCGCTTATAAACTCCTGGAATTAAAGAACAGGGCAAGATCCGAAGCAACCCTGCCTGAGATAATTCCTGTCGACATGAAAGAGCAGATCAAGCTTGGAAGCGGAGATATGCTCTCGCTTCCTTTAAGACAGGCCATGTCGGTTGCTTTTTCTGAGAATAAGCAGGTAATTTTGCTTTTGAACAGAAGAGGCTTTTCGAGGACCTTAGTATGTGAAGACTGCGGTGAGCCTTATACCTGCAAGAACTGTTCTGTAGCAATGACTCTTCATAACAACAGGCGCAACGGCACGCAGAGTCTTATCTGCCATTACTGCGGATATACGGTTCCGTCTTACGAGGCAAGATGCTCGTTCTGTAACAGCAATCATTTCAAGAAGGCCGGATTCGGTACCCAGCAGCTCGAAGAATTCCTTCACAGTGTTTTCCCGCACGAGAAGGTGCTGAGGATGGACCAGGATTCCACGATGACTCCGGGAGCCCACAAAGAGATAATCGAGAAGTTTGCGGCCAAGGAAGCATCAATACTTATCGGTACGCAGATGATCGCAAAGGGCTTGGATTTTCCTGATGTAACCGTAGTCGGAGTATTGGGTGCGGACCTTATGCTGGCATCTTCATCCTTTAAAGCTTCCGAAAGGGCTTTCCAGCTGATAACGCAGGCTGCGGGAAGAGCCGGAAGGGGAGAACATCCGGGCAAAGTATTTATTCAGAGCTTCAGGCCGGAACAGCCGCTTTTGCAGTTTGCCTGCACACAGAACTACAGGGCTTTTTATGAGCAGGAGATAGAGTACAGACAAAAGCTCAAGCTCCCGCCGTACAAGGCTTTAGGAGAGATCGTCCTGTCTTTGTCCGATGAGGAGACTCTGATAAAGAGAGCAAATGAAGTTGCAAGTTATCTTAAAGCATTTCTGGGTTTCCAGGATCCGAAATACCAATTCGAAATATATGGCCCGATGCCATGCGTGATCTATGAACTCAGAGGACGTTACAGAATGTCATTTGTAATTAAGGCAGTAAACAAATCTGCGATCAACGGAGTGTTCAAAAGGCTGATCGCCGATTTTGACCATATGAAGTATCCGATGTCGTTTGACAACGACCCTCAGGATGGCTGAAATTGCCCTGAATGTACGCTCCTGATGTACATATGTGCACCCCAGAAGTATAAATTGACTATTTATAATATATGGTGATAAAATCCACTAGTCAGAATGCGCTTTCAGGCATTTTAACCACTTTTTTTGAATAATTATTTGGGAGGCATTTATATGTCCAAGCCTGTTTTTGTTGGTGCTGCTGTAGCTATCGTCACTCCGTTCTATGAAAACGGAGGAATCAATTTCGACGAACTCAAGAAGCTCATCGAGTTCCAGATAGCTGAAGGCATCGATTCTATCGTTATCTGCGGTTCTACCGGTGAAGCTGCTACCATGACTGAAGAAGAGCATATAGCTGCGATCAAGTTTGCCGTAGATACTGTTGCAGGCCGTGTTCCCGTTATTGCCGGAACAGGCTCAAACGATACGGCATTCGGTGTTGAGCTTACCAAGAAGGCATATGAGCTCGGTGCAGATGCTGCATTACTCGTAACACCTTACTACAACAAGTGCACACAGGAAGGTCTTTTCCGCCACTATGCAAAGATCGCAGAGGCAGTTCCTGAGCTTCCTATCATCCTTTATAACGTTCCTTCAAGAACAAACGTAAACATCAGCCCTGAGCTCTTAAAGAGACTTTCTGTTTATGAGAACATTATCGGCGTAAAGGAATGCAACTTCGGTCAGGTTCCTGAGATCTACAGCCTTTGCGGTGACAGATATGCTCTTTATTCAGGTGAGGACGGACTTGCTGTTCCTATGCTTTCATTAGGTGCGAAGGGTGTTATCTCTGTTATCGCAAACATCCTTCCTAAAGAAACATCCAAGATGATCCACAGCTATATCGACGGAGATACTGAGGCTGCAAAGAATGCTCAGATCGGTTTTATCCCGCTCGTTAAGGCTATGTTCTGCGAAGTTAACCCGATTCCTGTTAAGGAAGCTATGAATATCCTTGGCTGGAACGTAGGTCCCTGCAGACTTCCTCTTTGTGAGATGAGCTCTGCAAATCACGATAAGGTAGTAGAAGTTCTTAAGGCTTATGACACTTCTGCTATGAACAGCTATATTGCTAAGTAATCTGAGGAGATAAAGATGGTAAAGATTTTCCTTAACGGTTGCTGCGGCAGAATGGGAAAGGCGATAGCCAACCTTTGCTACAACAATCCTGACTATAAGATCGTTGCAGGCGGCGATATCATCGAGAATAAGAATTATGATTTCCCGGTATATACCAGCCTTAGCGAGTGCACTGAAGATTTTGATGTCATCATCGATTTCTCCAATGCAAAGGCTGTTCCTACGATCCTTGAGTTCGCTCTGAACCGCAAGAAGCCATTCATCTGCTGCACGACAGCTCTTTCTGATGAGACTGTTTCAGATATTCTTTCTGCTTCAGAGAAGATCGCAGTATTTAAGTCAGCTAACATGAGCCTCGGCATCAACATGATGGTAGAGCTCTGCAAGCAGGCTACAAGAATCCTTTATCCTGAATTTGATATCGAGATCGTTGAGGCTCATCACAACAGAAAGCTTGACGCACCTTCCGGTACGGCAATGATGATCGCTTCTGCTATCGATCAGGAGATCCCTGATAACATTGATTATGTCTATGACAGACACAGTGTTAACAAGGCCAGATCCAAGAATGAGATCGGCATATCTTCCATCAGGGGCGGCAATATCGTCGGTGAGCATTCTGCAATGTTCATCAGTGATGAAGAGATCCTTACGATCAGCCACAGCGCTCAGACGAGGGATGTCTTCGCTAAAGGTGCTCTCACTGCTGCCAAGTTTATGGCAGGCAAAGAGAAGGGTTATTTCACTATGTCTGATGTAATAGCCCAGTATATTGGTGAATAATTTTTGGAGGAAATATAAATGATCAATTTCACAGACGCAACCAATCCCGGCATGATGGGCGGAGATGTAATGGGATCCTTCGCATCTTTCGCTATTCTCATCTTAATGTTCGTCGTATTCTACTTCATTCTTATCAGACCTCAGCGTAAGAAGGAGAAGGAACTCAAAGAGCAGATGAGCAAGCTTTCCGTTGGTGACAGAGTTGTTACTATCGGCGGACTTGTAGGCTTTGTTGCAAACATTAAAGATGATCAGGTTACGATCTCGACATCTGCAGCAAACACTCTCGTTACTTTCACAAAGAGCGCTATCCAGTCGGTAATCAAGCGTGACCAGCTCAATCCTGACGGAACAGTCAAGAAGGTTGAAGAACCCGCTAAGACAGGTTTCTTTGGTAAGAAGAAGGCTAAGAAAGAGGACGAAGAGTAATCTCTTTAATACTCGGCTATTCAATCAGGCCCGGAACATAACCGGGCCTTTTAATTAAATCAGAGGCATATATGGGACTAATACCTGATAACGTAATCGATGAAGTACTTACCAGGGCGGACATAGAATCCGTTGTAGGCCGCTATGTTCTCTTGAAGCGTTCGGGCGGCAATCTTTGGGGATTGTGCCCGTTTCATTCAGAGAAGACAGCTTCTTTCTCGGTAAATCCCGCAAAGGGAATCTATAAGTGCTTCGGCTGCGGTAAGGGCGGCAATGCCATTAATTTCATAATGGAGATCGAGCATCTTAATTATCCTGAAGCTATAAGACATCTTGGTGCTTTATACGGTGTGGAAATTCCCGAGACTACATCTTCGGGAAATGATGTTCGTAAGGATGAGAAGAACCGCGTTTACGATATCCTTAAGGAAGCAGCCAAGTTCTACTATAAGTCCTTTAACGATCCTGATATCGGCCAGCCGGCAAGGGAATATGCATCTAAGAGAGGATTGTCCAAGCAGACATTGGATAATTTCGGCATTGGTTATTCTCCAATGTCATGGAATGCCTTATATGATCTTTTGAAAAGTAAAGGTTATAAGGATGAGGAACTTACAAATTCGGGTATCTTCAAAAAGTCTGAAAAGACCGGCAAACCTTACGAACTTTTCCGTGGAAGACTGATGTTCCCGATATTTGATTCATTCGGAAAGATCATTGCATTCGGCGGAAGAGCTTTGGGCGATGAGAAGCCCAAGTATATCAACTCACCGGATTCACTCGTTTACGACAAGAGGAACCATCTTTATGCGATGAATTTTGCAAGGAAGGAACAGTCTAAGCAGCTCATCGTTGTTGAAGGCTATATGGATGCTATTGCCATGCATGTAGCAGGATTCAAAAACACAGTAGCGGCATTGGGAACTTCTTTTACTGATAATCAGCTTAAACTCTGCTCCAGATACGCTGAGGAAGTCGTATTCTTTTTCGATGCTGACAACGCAGGGCAGAATGCCGCTTTAAGAGCCATAAAGATGATGATGGAATACTTAAAGAAGCTTACTGGAATCAACATCCGAATTAAGATAGCCAAAGTTCCTGACGGAAAGGATCCCGATGAATTTATCAAGGTAAATGGTGCCGATAAGTTTAAGGAAGTTGTCAGGAATGCTCTTTATGTTGAAGATTATCTTCTTGAGAGAGCGAAAAATGATAATACCGATCCTGAGACAGGCAGCCTCGACAGCGGAAAGTATCAGCAGGATATCCTTGTCTATGGTTCCTGGATGAACGACGAGATCAAGATGAGCAAGATGGCAGGCGTTGCCGGTCCTGTGCTTGGCGCTACGCAGCAGGCTGTCTTAAGCCAGATGAAGAAATATCAGCAGATAGAAGATAAGAAGCTGGAACAGCAGGAATCAAGGGCCTTGGAGCGTGATAGAAGGGAAGACATCGGCCGCCGCAATAATGCAGACGAGTTCGATGAACCTGATAATTCCATGCCTTCTGAAGTCGTAACTGAACATCCTGTATTCAGGAAGGTCAATGATTCGGCAACAAAAGAAGAGATCGACCTTTTCGCTTATGCTCTGTCACTGGGAAGCGCGCTTTCCAAAAATGACCGCATCCAAAAGACAGACATTATAAGGCCTGATGATTTTTCAGGCGATACATTAAGGGAGCTCGTTAAGATCTTCCTCAATATCTACGACGGCAACAACGAGACTCTCTTTGCGAAGATGAGCGATTATTTCTCCAGGCTTACGATAAACGGCTTGCCTGCTGAAGACGTTATCCTTAAGGCTGTTGAATCGGCCGACAAGTCTTCAGATGTGCATGTTAAGAGTGACATGTATCTTGCATTGCTCTTAAAGGTAAGAGAATCCATTATCAAGAGAGAGGAAGAGCGTCTCATGAATATCAGAGGAAGTTCGACGCCCGAAGAGAAGAAAAAGATCGATGAGATCTTAAGCCGCCTGTCAGATTATAAGCTGTCATTAAGAAACAGGATCGGAGAACTCTGATGCAGGAACTGACGGAAAGACTGACGATGGTCTTAGGCCAGGTAAGATATGCAAGGCAGGATATTGCCGGCGGAAGGATAATCGATGTCGGATCCGACCACGGATATCTTGCGATAAGGTGTCTTGAAGAAGGCCTTGCAGATGAGGCAGTATGTACTGAGATCCACCGCGCTCCGGCCCAAAGATCTGAAGATGCCCTGATCGAAGCAGGCTTTGGTGACTGCTCTGAAGTATTTATAACCGACGGATTGAAGGGTGTGCCGCTGATGGCAGGCGATACGGTCGTTATTGCCGGTATGGGCGGCCTTAATATCGTGGATATCATCTCCAGAGCTCTTAAGGATAACGGCTATCATGTGCTCGAAAATGTGACATTCGTCCTTCAGCCTCAGAAGTCCAATGATATTGTCAGGAAATATCTGTCAAAAGCCGGCTTCGTTTTTGAGGATGAGAGTGTTTGTTATGACAGGGATATATTCTATAATTGTATGCGTGTGGTGTTTAAGGGGATAAGCACTACGATCACAGACGAAGAAGCCTGCTACGGCCCCAAGCTCCTTTCAAAGTTCAAGAACGGCGATCCTCAGGTAATCGCTTATTTCGAGCACTTGGATGAGATATTTGAGATCAGGCAGAGGAGCAATCCTACCGTAAAGGCAGCTTTAGAAGAGAGGAAGAAAAATGCAGGTAAATGATATCGATAAGTATTTAAGTGAAGTTTTTCCGCCCGAGAATGCCCTTGATTACGATAATGTAGGGCTCATCGCAGGCAACAGGGACAAGGTCGTATCAGCAATCCTGGTCTCATTGGATCTTACGAGCAAAGCCATTCAGGCTGCTAAAGCCTGTGGGGCAAACCTTATCGTAACCCATCACCCGATCATATTCGGCGGCATCAAGGCCTTAACGATGGATGATTATGTCGGAAGGACTTTAGTCGAGCTCGTACATTCCGGAATATCCGTTATCAGCTGCCATACGAATCTTGATATGACCGATGAATTCGGCAATCTTGCGATCGCTGATCTTCTCGGTGCAAAAGATGCAAAGCATTTGGACGGTTCAGTATGCGGCGTCGTATATGAGATCGATTCCGAAGAGACGGTTACGCTTAAGGATTACTGCAGGAAAGTTGCAAATGATCTTAAGTGCAGCGGTATAATCACCATCAATGACCCTCAGAATAAAGTCCGTAAGGTCTTTATCCAGGGCGGAGCTTTTGATGAGGATTCCGTTGATGCGATCCTGAAGAACGGTATCGACACTGTCGTTTCCGGTGAGATCAAGCATCACATTTGTGTCGGCCTGGGTCAGATGGGCGTTAATACGATAATTGCAGGTCATTCCGCGACAGAACAGGCATATCTTCCCAAGATGGCCAAACTGCTTTCGGAGAAGTTCCCCGGAATTGACATTACTGTGAATTATAACAACGAAGTATCATCTATACTTTAAGGCGATTTATTATTAAAATACATAATGTTTTTCGGGCAGGCCGAGACGATCGCGGGCGCCAAAGATACGAAAGTACGGCGCATGAGGAAAGTCCGGGCTCCACAGGACAGGGTGCCGGGCAGTTCCCGGTGAAGGCAACTTTAAGGAAAGTGCAACAGAAAAGAAAACCGCCCCAAAAGGGTAAGGATGAAAAGGCGAGGTAAGAGCTCACCGGCGATGTGGAGACATATCGGCCTTGT
>JAEEGJ010012820.1_pt1 | contig 20588 bp, 16 predicted proteins | sample 8958761 | NCBI WGS metagenome assembly JAEEGJ01 (sample SAMN16246546, study PRJNA631951) | gut metagenome | biome: gut microbiome; feature: rumen; material: RS-attached | host: Bos | place: Iran: Karaj | collected 2018-10
TAAGTTCCTGTATTGAAATTGGCTATCGTGAGACCGGACACTCTTGATGTGTCCAATGCTTCGGCATCCACATGGCCTCTCACTCCAAACTCATCGCAGAGTTGCAGCCAATCTTCTTTGGTTTGTGCCTGTAACATCACGGCATTGAAGCCTTGGTAATTGCCGATGAGGGCAACCGTCAAGTCCTTGCGGTCGGCATATTGCAGGTAGACCTCCTTGGCTGCGGAGGTGGCTTCAGGTAACACGTCATCGTGCTGGCATGCAGCCAACAATAACAATATCAATGGGTAAATTATTCGTTTCATCGTATAATGGATTTAAAGTTTTGAAGTGTACCTTCTGGGGTGCAGCCGTTGTTGCAAGCAAAATAGATATGCTCTCCGTCAATATCTATTGATGCTATTTCACCTGTAGTACCACTCTTCATAAAGATTGCCGCTGGGATGATGATGGCGGCAGCAATAGCGGCAGCGGCAGGCCACAATCGGCGTTTTGAAGGGTTTTTTATGTTCTCGGCTGGTGAGATATTCCATAAAACACTACGTATCTCCTTGTCCAGTTCCGCATCGCTGTGCGGGTATCGGGAGTTTTTCAATTCGTCGCTGTACGCTTTCATTTGTTGCTTAAAATCTCGCATGTTATTTATGATTATATTGTTTACGTAATTTGCGCAAGGCGCGTGAAAGTCTCATACTCACAGCACCAATGGTCAGACCTGTGATATTGGCTATCTCGGCATAGCTGAACCCCTGCACCCGTGCTTTTATGATTGTACGGTCGGGTTCGGTTGTTGCATTTATTAATTCTACCAGGTCGCGATAGTCCTCGTCATTATATGACGGCTCTTGATTGCTGTCTGGCTGAACAGTCGGCTTATTACTTGCCTTTCTCGTCAGGGAAATCATAGTATTAGTAGCCACTCGATAAATCCAAGTGCGTTCCGAACTGCGTCTGTCGAAACTCGCAAACCCACGCCATAAGTCACAGAGTACCTCATGGAATGCGTCCTCAGTAGTCCATGCAGGACTTAATCGGTAGCTCTTACAGATGCTCCAAATCATATCGCGGTGGCGATGTATGAGTTCCTTGAATGTCCTTTCGTCGACTTCCATATAGTAACTTTGTATTATTTATTACGCCCCATTAGACGCAGTGAAAATTCAAATCACAACATGGGGGGAGTTTTTTTTATCGGACACCAATATAAAAAAAAACGCCAGTCTCCATCCAGAAGACTGGCATCGCCTTATTATTTTCGGGTTAATGGACAAAAAGTAGGCTGAAATTGCTGTAGTACATATAACAATCAGAGCGTTGCGGCGTTCAAAGGTTATGAATAAAAAAAATGCGTTTTCTGTGGGAGTACAATTGTAAAGAAAAACGGAACCAAGAACGGCGTCCAGATGTACAAATGCCATGTCTGTGGGAAACAATTCCAAGGTGGAGACAGAAGGGATCCCCAGACAATATTTGACGAGTATCTTCACGGTAAGCAGACGTATGCCCAATTGGCAGAACGCTATCGCTGCTCGCCAAAAACCATACAGCGATGCATAGACAAAGCAAAGCCACGGATGCCACAGAAAGGGCAATCTGTGGCGAATGTGGTGATGGACACCACGTATTTCAGCGACATCGGGGTGATGGTCTTCAAGAACAGCCTTGACGGGAAGATCCTATATGTCAAGATTGTCGGTAGCGAGACGGTGAGGGGATATGTGGACGGAGTTGACCGCATCAAGGAGATGGGGTACAGCGTGCAAGCCATCGTCGCTGACGGGAGGCGAGGCATATTCAACGCTTTCAAGGACATTCCTGTCCAGTTGTGCCAATTCCATCAGGTGAAGACCGTCACCAAATACCTCACCAAGAGGCCGAAATTGGAAGCCTCGATAGAATTGCGCAACCTATCGCTCCAGTTGAAGAACAGCGACAAGGCAGGATTCATCCGTGTATTGGATGAATGGTACGCAAAATGGGAGAGTACAGTGAACGAGAGAACCACGTTTGTGGAAGACGGAAAGGAACGCTCCACATATACCCACATGAACCTCAGGAAGGCATACCGCAGCCTACGCAGGAACATACCCCATCTGTTTGTTTTTGAGGAGTGGATGGAACTCGGTATCCCAAATACGACAAACTGTCTGGACGGACATTTCTCGGACCTCAAGAACAAACTGCGAAACCACAATGGAATGTCACGAAGACGCAAGATAAAGATGATACTGGAGTATCTCAACTCGTAATCCGACAATAATTGCGGCACAAAGGCCGCTTAATGGGTTTTTTGAGGCATCTGGAGGTATTACCCAAAGCAAGAAAGGCCGCCTGTAATGGCAGCCCTTGCTTTGGTTTAATACCTCGTCGACTATTCCTTGAGGAGTTGCTCCCCAGCAGAGCTCCTCTCCGCTTCGTCGACGGTGCAAAGATACGACTTGTTTTTGTCCCCACCAAATTTCGACTGAAAAAACAGCCTACTTTTTGTCCACTCGGACTCTTCGTCTCAAAAACAGCCTACTTTTTGTCCATTACGCCTTATTTTCAGTTCACAAGCTCCGCAGCTATCAGCTCTGCCTGTTTCAAAACTGTCTCTGTAGCCAACTGCTCCATGTCTGGCGGATAGCCATATCTCCGCAGCAAGCGTTTGACAGCCACCTTCATCTTGGCACGTACATTTTCCTTAATAGTCCAGTCAATAGTGCTGTTTTTGCGTATGGTCTCAGTAAGCACCACAGCCAATTCTCGGAGTTTGTCCTTCCCCATCAGTTCGAGGGCACTCTTGTTGTTGGCAACGGCTGAATAAAACGCGTACTCGTATGGTTCCAAGCCCATGTCTTGAGCTGCATTGTCACTTGCCACAATCTGTTTGCTTAGTTTAATTAGTTCATCTATCACCTCGGCAGCAGAAACAATCTTGTTGTGGTAACGTGTGATGGAGCTGTCGAGCATCTCCATCAGTGAGCGGCTTTCAACAAGGTTGTATTTCGAGCGTGCCTTGATTTCGTCAGCCAACAGTTTGCGCAGCACCTCCAAGGCAATATTCTTGTGTTCCATGCCTTTCAACTCCATTAAGAACTCTTCTGAGAGGATAGAGATGTCAGGTTTCTTGATGCCTGCGGCATCAAAAAGGTCTATCACCTTTTCAGACACCAACGCGTGGTCTATTACTTGCCTTATAGTGGTCTCAATCTCTTCGTTGGTATGACCATCTGGTTTGGTGTCGAACTTGCACAGGCGGGCTTTCACTGCTTGGAAAAAAGCCACTTCGTCCTTCACTTCCATGGCTTCCTCGTGCGGAATGGCTAAAGCAAAGGCTTTGCCCAAAGCAGTCACTTCATTAACGAATCGTTTCTTCCCGTCTTCTAATCCGAGGATGAAATCTTCGGTTTTGAGAATCCAAGACAGTTTGCCAGAGGTGTCGTCGGTGAAGTATTGCCGCCAGTCCAACCCGTGCAACATCTGCTCCACCACCTCCAGTTTTTCCTTCATGAGTTCCACTGCTTGCGCCTGCTGCTGTGTGGGGTCGCCTTTACCTCCCGCATCAGAATAGAACGACAAGGCTTTCTTCAGGTCGGCAGCAATGCCGAGGTAGTCCACCACTAAGCCGCCGGGCTTGTCTTTATAGACGCGGTTCACACGGGCGATGGCCTGCATCAGGTTGTGCCCCTGCATGGGCTTGTCGATATAAAGGGTGTGCAGACACGGCACATCAAAGCCAGTCAGCCACATGTCGCGCACTATCACCATCTTCAGCTCGTCATCTGGGTCTTTCATGCGGTCGGCCAACTTGTGACGGTCAGCCTTAGTAGTATGGTGCTTGGCAATAGCTGGTCCGTCGGAGGCAGAAGTGGTCATCACCACTTTTATCACGCCCTTTTGCAGGTCGTCACTATGCCATTCAGGTCTCAGTTTGATGATTTCATCATAGAGTTTTACTGCAATTCTGCGGCTCATGGCTACAATCATCGCCTTGCCCTCAAACACCTGTTGGCGTGCCTCGAAGTGTTCAACTATGTCACATGCAATGTTCTTTACCCTGCTGGGACTGCCGATGAGTGCTTCCAACTGTGTCCATTTGGCCTTTGCTTTCTGAACATCGTTCAGATTCGCCACCTGCAGCTCTTTATCCAACTCCTCCACCAGTTTGCGCCCTTCGACACTCAATTCTATCTTAGCCAGGCGGCTCTCATAAAAAATGCGCACCGTTGCACCGTCTTCCACTGCCTGGGCGATGTCGTACACGTCGATATAGTTGCCGAATACTGCGGGCGTGTTCTTGTCGGTCAGCTCTATGGGTGTGCCGGTGAAGCCGATATATGTGGCATTGGGCAGTGCGTCACGCAGGTATTTGGCAAAGCCGTATTTGATTTCGGAGCCTATCACCTCATCCGCCTCGTTCCTCACCTCCACAGCCTTGGCTTTGAAGCCGTATTGTGTGCGGTGTGCCTCGTCAGCAATTACAACTACATTAGTGCGATCGGTCAGCAGGTCATAGACATTGCCCTCCTCGGGCTGGAACTTCTGGATGGTGGTAAAGACTACACCGCCCGACTGCACGGCTAACAGACTTTTCAAATGCTCACGGCTCTCGGCCTGTATGGGTGTCTGTCTTAATAGTTGTTTCGACGAGACAAAGGTCTCAAACAATTGGTCGTCCAAGTCATTCCGGTCGGTGATGAGCACAATGGTGGGATTGTTCAACCGTTGCACTACCTTGCCCGTGTAGAACACCATCGACAGCGACTTGCCACTTCCCTGCGTGTGCCACACCACCCCGGCTCGGTGGTCGCCCTCAGCCTGTTCTTTAACGCTCTTAAAACCAAAGTTAATAGGTGACTCAGCAGAGAAGGGTACCTTGCTGTTGATTCCTGTGGCTCTAAGTGTGGACTCTACCGCCTTGTTGACGGCATAGTATTGGTGGTAAGCCGCCAGCTTCTTCACCGTCGTGATGGTGATTTGGCCTGTTTCCTTGTCCTCGTGCTTGTCTTTTTCGAATACCGTGAACGAGCGTACCAAGTCGAGCAGGGTCTCGGGGGTTAGCATACCGCGCACCAGCACCTCTAGCTCGCCTACCAGATGTGATGCTATGGTCTCACCGTCTTCACTCTTCCATGCGGTGAAACGGCTCATCCCTGATGATAGTGTTCCCGCCTTTGCCTCCAAACCATCGCTGATAACAATAACTTCGTTGTATCGGAATAGCGAGGGAATCTGCTCTTTATAGGTGCATATCTGTTCAAATGCTTTAGCTATAGTGGCTTCCTCGTCGGCGGCGTTCTTTAGTTCCATCACCACCAACGGCAGACCGTTGATAAACAACACCACATCGGGTCTCAGGTTATGACCGTCTTCTATTACGGTAAACTGGTTGACCACGGTGAACTCGTTGTTCCACGGGTCGTCGAAGTCCACCAACCTCACCGGCTTGCCACGCTCCTCACCCTTCTCGTACACCGATACCGTCACGCCCTGCGTCAGCAGTTCGTGGAACTGCTCGTTGTCGGAAAGCAGGTCGGTTGAGCCAATACGCATCACCGTCCTGACAGCATCCTCCAACACCGCCACTGGCAACTGGGTGTTAAGCCTTCGCACAGCATCCTCCAGTTTCCCGCGCAGCACTACCTCCTCCAGCGAAGACCGCATGGGTTTCTCCCCTTCAAGCGTGATGTCAGGCCCATACAGGTACTCGTACCCCTTGCCCTCCAGCAGCTCTATGGTCATCTGCTCAATGTCCGATTCTGTCAGCTTGGTCATAATTCTTTATCTTTCTAAGATTCTCCAATATCCATTCTTGTCTGCACCCACACGTTCAATAATCTGTTTCTTTGTAAGCGATGACAAAAGTCTTTCCACCTGTCTTTGCGAAATTCCGATTATCTCCGACATTTGCTTGGCTGTCACATGGTCATTTCCCGCAATTATATTGAGAATTTTCTGTTCGTTTACACCGACATTTGCACCGACGCTTACACCGACATTTGCAGTTGATTTCACGGGCGCACCCTTATGACTAATAACGGCACGCTGTATCTCACCAAGCATAAAGTCGATAAATGGTCCGCAGTCTCCCAGCTTAGTGCTTTGGGCGATGGCATCGTAATACGCCTGTTGGTTGGCATACACCATATTCTCCACAGGCAGATGGGCAAACGACGGATTCCAGCGCGACAGTATCAGCGACTGCCACAGGCGCCCCATCCTGCCATTGCCATCGGTGAATGGATGGATGAACTCAAATTCATAGTGGAACACACAACTGCGCACCAGCATGTGGTTGTCGTCGTTCTTGAGCCAAGCGAACAAATCGCCCATCAAGTCGCGGACACGCTCTGCTGGCGGAGCAAGGTGTACCATTCCAGTCTTGGAAAACACACCCACGCCGCCCTTGCGAAAATGGCCTGCATCATCAGTCAATGCTGCCATCATCAGTTCATGTGCATGCAGTAGGTCGTTTATCGAGAAGGGATTTAGTTTCTCAAACTCCTCATATACCTTTATGGCATTCTTCACCTCCTGAATCTCACGGATAGATGCCACCACCGTTTTCCCGTCAAGGATGTCAGCAACCTCACTCTCTAAAAGTTGGTTTCCCTCAATGGCCAAAGAACTATAGATAGTCTTGATACGATTCACCTTGCGCAGCCGCAGGGCATCGCTCTGCTCCAAACGAATGGCAAACCGCTCCATCTGTGCGGCAATATCCGCCACCAGTCTCACTGCCTTTGCAGGCAGCGTGAAAGGCGGCTTATAGCCATTATAAATATTTGTCATCTTTTTAGCCATAATTCATCAAGTTGCGTTAGTCTCCCTTCTTCGGTACTTCTTCATGGGTTCCATGTTCCTTCAGCGATGGTTTGATGAAAACATCTATTTTAGCCTTTGTATTTCATGTAGTCATATATGCATAGCATCACACGATAATTTGTGGTAGTCTTATTTTTATATGTCTTCAAATACTGTTCCATCTCGTCAATGCTGATATTCCTTTCCCAGACATTCCATGAGACACACTCATCCTTATATGTCTGAGCAATTTTTTCATCTGTATGAATTGCATTGATGCTTGCATACTTCTTTTTAGAACTCGCTTTGATTCTACTAAAATAACTGATAAGTTTTCTTTCCTGAGTAGTCTTTAACCTTCCTGCGGTTCTAATATCAGGATTAATCTTATCAAAACCATAAATTGGAAAGTATTGTGAGCTCTGAATCTTTTGCTTATCAATCAACGACAATACACCTGCTCTCTTTTTTTCTATAATATCGAAATATTGTTTTACCATTTCTGCCGTTGACAGATATTCGTACTTAATAGTTTTCTCAGAGCCAATAGCAAGAATGGTATCTTTATTTTCCAAAGAATCAATGTCATCTGTAATTTTTACTTGTATCGAATCTGTTGTATCTGAGATACAGATTCTTCTTACAACTGACTCTACTTTTCTAATATCCATTACAGATATTGGAAGCTTAATACTTGCTATTGCCTTGTATATACCAGTGAAATCATCAGTCCTTAACTTGTTAATACGGATAGACTTATTTTGCTGTAAAGTTATCGAATAATCTTCTATTACATTATTTGTAGACCCCTTTTCATAGTCCACTAATAGAAAGTTTCTTTGAATCCTTTCTGAGGCCTCGGTATTAGGTTCAACGTATTTAAATATAGTTTCCAAAATTGATTTTATATCATCATCATTCATTCCATAACCCATAAAAATGATTGGATTGTGGATAAACAGTGATATCAATTGTGCTTTTATCAATTCGCTACCAAGATCAAATGATTCATAATCTTCTTTTGTCAGAACTATTGATTCCGGTTTGTCAACCGATCCATGAATTTTATACACCGATCCATAAGGATTACTCAAAATAATATCATTTCCGACAAGTGGATTAAATCCCAAAAAATCTTCTACAAAAGAATCATAATTGGTAGTAACTATTGAACAAATATTTTTCTTTGCGGCAACAAGAGCATCTATTTCATCTTTAATTCCGTCTTTTATTTTTAAGGCAGTTATAATCGATGACAAATATAATTTTAGTCGACTACACTGGGGTTTACCATTCTTCAGACGGTCAAAGAAAGTATCATTAATTTCTTTAAACCTACCATTTCTATCCTGTTCTAAAATATCATCATACATGTGTTCAAGAATAGATGCAATCAACGGTAAATTATTCTTTTGCTTATATTTTAACTCGAGATATTTTTCCTCATCTCCTGTCAAATCTTGACAAATCTTGGATAAAAGTTGATCCCAATTGTACGCATTCTCATAATACCTTTGAGTCATCCCGGCACCCATAAATATTATAGGATGATTCTTGAATTGGTTTATAAACTCATTTATCTTCATAATGTAATCACATCTTTCTATTTAACGCGTTTATCTGCAATTTATTGCGCTGTAACTTTCAATTCTCCATACATTAGGCGTGGGAGGATGATGTCTCTCTGGAATGCCAGAGTTCGCATCTGTAATTGGTTGTTTCTCATTTTTGATACAATCATTTCCATTTCTTGATTAAATCTTGTTATTGCTTTCTCATCAGGAATAAATATTGAGTATTTCAATAAATTATCAAGATCAACACGCTGTCTTCCTGATGAACCGACGAGTGAAGATACTGCATGGTCTCTAAAGTCATCATACCGTGTCATGATATAAGCAAAAAACGGATGCAACCCCATCTTTGAACGCATAACAAGAAATTCTGTAGATCCCCAGCCAACTTGTCCGTCTTCCAAAAAATCAATATATGCAGCCTTTCCATTCTCAAGGCAAGGCGATATGCGAGCCATTATAGCATCACCATTAATAAACTTTGTCCCACTTGCAAATGGTCTCATTCTCCATGAAGAAGGGGCATATCCTTGTGTTTCGATGTTTGCCATCTCGATATATGGAGAATCTTCATTCTTTGTCAGTTTTCTACTTGGGTTAAAATCCACCAAATCTGCTATTTTGCCTTCTTTCCAGGTGGGGTCGGGGTTTTCGATGAAGTAGTGACGGAAGAGGGTTTCGGCGAGGGCTTCGAGGGTTGCATTCTCCCGATTCAACAAATCTATCTTGTCATCCAACGAACTCAACACCCCAGCAATCCGCTTCTGTTCTTCAATAGGTGGCAGCTTAAGAGACATACTCTTAAGACCAGATATTGTTAATGCTGGTTGAGTAGATCCAATTGTAATCTCATCTAGTTTCTGTTTCCCAATACTTGATATAATCCAATTTTTCAAATACTGAGGCAGTAATCTATTAGTATCTATCGACTTTATCCAAGTCAGGTTCCCATCCTTAAAATAGAATCTATCATTTTCCTTAACGATATACGGTATTCCTAAACTACCAACGGATGTAATCAGTATATCATTAACTTGAGGAGCTCCGTATTTTTTCTCGATTTCATTAAACCGTTCTTCAGAAATGAACAATTCCGTTGTAACTTCTCGATTGTTATATAAGTCAATTATTTCTTTAGAACGATAAAAAGGAACACCTGTCGGCATGTATTCTGAGTAAAAAATACGTTTTGCTGAAGTAACTTCTGTCACCTCTCCCAACTTATATTCTTTCCATTCACTCATGGCTACAATTGATTATATAATTCATCTATTTCGGATTCGAGCATTAGTTTTTGAATACGAATATTATCAATGGCTGTATGTTCTACCGGAAATCTTGAATAATTCTCCAATGATTTTAACTGTGCCTCTTTTACTTGTATCTTATTCAGAATATCTTTCCTCCGTAGTTCTTTCTCCCTGTCATTCCTTGCTCTCTCACTTTCTTTCATGTACCTAAGTGTGCGACATGCAATATAAAGGGTGATTCCCATCACCACCAATGACACACAAGCCACTATCAGATTTGCAGTTTCCGTACTCATATTGTTTTCAAATCATTTCTCGTAAATACATCGTATGTTTGTTTTTTACTTTTTTGGCTCTTTTAGGGACATTTAACACATCATTATAACTCAGCCACTTAAACATCTTCTTGCTTTGTTTTCTGTAGTTTCTAGTTCATTTTTTGGCCTTTTTTTGGCCTTTTTAGGGACATTTCACACATCACTACAATTCAGTTACTTAAACAACTCATTGTATTGTTTTCTGTGTCTTTTAGTTCATTTTTTGGCCTTTTTTTGGCCCTTTTGATTGTAATTAATTTCTCCTCTTTTTTTAAGCTCTTCCAATCCAATGCCCAATGCCTTATTCATTATCTCAGAATTCTTAATATATTCATCACTGATATAGTATGTTGTTCCTGAGCCTATACCTTCTTTTGCCAAAAAGCCCTGTTCAATGTATTGCTCTATAATATTTCTTACTTTTTTGCGAGACATATGTGTGCCAAGTATACTCACAAAGTCCCCCATTTTGGCTTTCTTAAATGTGGAAAAATGAGCCAAAACCACAGGCCATGCCTGTACAGCATTCCAATCCCTTACCTGTGAATATTCACCTTCTTTTCCGCAGAATTCATAATAGCTCTTTGACAAGGTATAGTAGGTTCCTCTTGTTTTACCATGTTTTTCAATTATTCCGCGTTTCATCAATTCTTTCAACTCATCCTTTGAGACCGTATTGGAGTTTCCTTCTCGGATGTCATTAAGAGCAATAACATCAAAAACAGAGAGCTTATCTTCTTCTGCCAAGTCTCGTTGTTCTGAATTCAGAAACATTGCAAAAGCTTTGTCTTTAATGACGGCCGATATATGTAATTCTACACGGAATGAATCACTTTTAGAATAATCGGGGGCTTCTTTGCCTTCTGACAAAGTGTTTCTATATATCTTATCAACACCTTGTCCTGACCGCTCAACAATACCTGTTTTCGAAAGGACATCTGCAAGTAGTCTGTTTCGCGGGGTACTTTGTACTCTCAAAAGATTCCCGATGGTTACGCCCAACGGGAAACCGCCAGCATTCATTATCTCCATCTTCTGTGGATACTGCTTGATAACAGTTTCGCTATTGCGACGATAGTCCCTATGTGCTATCGCATTATTGACTGCCTCACGAATTACCTCTTCGTTAAAATAGGGGATATTGAAGATGTAAGAATTTTCATTTACATCTATTTTATCATTCCTCAAGTCGATGTCATGCCAAAGAAGATCAATCATTTTATAGAATGGCTGACAATACACCTGCCTGTTGGTATACGGCACCAAAGATTCTGTTTTCCGAAACTCCAATATAACAGACGCTTGTGGCAAATATTCTTTTAATATTTTTTCCTGGCCTACAAGAATCAATGCAGCATACGTCACTTCTCCTTTTTTGACCAAATCCAAATCACTTAATACTTGCTCATCCGATAGCGTCAAGAAATCTGGATTCTGCTGTTTTTGAGCATATTTCTGCTTCATGATCCGTATAGCCTCAGGGTCAAGGTCTCTGATTGTTATCCCTTTACAGATCTCGGCCGAGAAGTCGGGCTCATGTTCCTGAAGAATGCTAAAAATCATTTCGTCGGACATCGGCTTCAGTTCCTCCCCAACACGCATCAAAGGTACGTCCTCAAAACGGAATAGTTTGCCGGTAGGTCGTCCTGGAACCTCGATTACAAGCACACGGCCTGTCTTATTCTCTTCGTCTTCATATAATTCATATATATTGGGCCGGATTAGTGTATCTCTATAGATATTGCTCTCAAGTTCACCTATTTTGCCTTCACATTGTTTGGTACCAACAACTTTGTGAGGATAGGCATCCTCCATACCAATCACAAGGCTACCACCTCCCTCATTGCAAAATGCGGTCACATAGCCAAGGATACAACGTCTTCTATCACCTGGCTTTGCCTTGGTTCCCCCGTCATATGCAAAGTTCCCTTGCTCGGCTTTCTTGAATTCTACCTTGTCTTCCGACTCTTTGAGTTTTATTAATTCTTTTATTGTATAATGTGGCATAGCGATTATATTTCTATTCTATTCAAATTCTCCAGTATCAACTTGTTCAGGCGTTCTTCTTCTAAGAGCTGTTCTTCGAACTCGGCGCGGAGGGCGGTGAAACGCTCGGCGAAGTTGAAGTCGTCTTCCTCTTCGGGTAGGCCGACATAGCAGCCGGGGGTGAGCACATAATCCAACTCGGCCACACGGCTGACGGGCACCGAGGCACAGAAGCCCGGTACGTCGGCATAGTCGGCACTCTCGTCGCGCCAATGGTGGTAGGTGTCGGCAATGGTGTGGATGTCTTCTTCCGTCAACTCACGGGTGCGACGGTTGATAAGGCGGCCCATGTTGCGGGCATCAATGAAGAGTATCTCCCCCACCCTTTTCTTACGGTTGCGGCTGACGAACCACAGGCAGGCGGGAATCTGAGTGTTGAGAAACAACTTGGCAGGCAGATTGACGATACAGGCAATAAGGCCTTTGTCGATAAGTGCCTTGCGTATCTCACCTTCCCCGCCAGTCTTGGAGGTCAGCGACCCTTTGGCAAGCACGAAGCCAGCCTGTCCTGATGGAGCGAGGTGATAGATGAAGTGTTGTATCCAAGCAAAGTTGGCGTTGCCAGTGGGAGGCACACCATACTGCCAGCGGGCATCGCCACGCAGCTGGTCGCCGCTCCAGTCGCTGTCGTTGAAGGGAGGGTTGGCAATGACAAAGTCGGCCTTCACATCTTTGAGGGCATCGTTGAGGAAGGAGCCTTCGGTGTTCCACTTCACCTGCGAGGCATCAATGCCGCGGATGGCAAGGTTCATCTTGCACAGCCGCCAGGTGGTCTGGTTGCTTTCCTGTCCATAAATGGAGATATTCTCTATGCATCCCTGATGTTCGCGAACAAACTTCTCGCTCTGCACAAACATACCGCCCGACCCACAGCAGGGGTCAAGCACACGCCCTCGGTACGGCTCCAGCATGGTCACCAACAGTTCCACAACGCTACGCGGTGTGTAGAACTGTCCGCCTTTCTTGCCCTCGGCCAAGGCGAACTCTCCAAGGAAATACTCAAACACATGCCCCAACAGGTCGGCACTGCGGGTGCTGGTGTTCTGTAACGTGGAGTTGCCAATAAGGTCTATCAACTCCCCCAGTGACGTTGGGTCAAGATTGGGACGTGCAAAGACCTTGGGCAGAACACCTTTGAGGGAACGGTTCTCGCGCTCGATGGCATCCATCGCATCATCTATCAGTTTGCCAATCTGCGGGTTCTTTGCCTGTGCCACCAAGTGACTCCAGCGGGCACCCTCCGGCACGTAGAACACATTCTCGGCGGCATACTCCTCACGGTCCTCGGGGTCGGCACCTTCGGCCTTCTGTTTCACCAATTGATCATAGAGCCGTTCAAATTCCACAGAGATATAGCGCAGGAATATCAAACCCAGTACCACATGCTTGTATTCTGCGGCATCGATGTTCTTACGCAGCTTGTCGGCGGCTTTCCACAACCGTTTTTCCAACGGCTCTTCCTGTATTTCCTTTTTTGCCATAGCAATTGATGTTGATATAATGCAAGCCCGTCGTGGGGCGGGCTTGCATTGATTGGGGAAGCGTGTGTTATGCTTCTGCGGGCCAGACGGGCTGGAGATTGCGGTCGCCGTAGGCGTCGTCGATCTTGCTGATGGTCGGCCAGTACTTGTCGCCGTGGGGCAGCGGGAAGGCGGCCACCTGGCGGCTGTAGGGATAGTTCCACTCGTCGGCGCAGACTACCTGCATGGTGTGAGGTGCGTTGGCGATGGGGTTGTTCTTCTCGTCGTATTTGCCGGTCATCACGTCGTCAATCTCCTGACGGATGGCGATGAGGGCGTCGCAGAAACGGTCCAGCTCGCTGAGCGGCTCGCTCTCGGTGGGTTCCACCATAAGGGTGTTGTGGACGGGGAATGCCACCGTGGGGGCATGGAAGCCGTAGTCGTCGAGACGGCGGGCGATGTCGCCCACGCTCACCTTGAGGCTGAACTCGGAGAAGTCGACGATCATCTCGTGGCCGCACATGCCGTTCTTGTTGGTGTAGAGAATCTTGTAGTATTTCTGCAGGCGGGCGCGCAGGTAGTTGGCGTTGAGGATGGCGTGGCGGGTGGCCTCGGTCAGGCCGTTGCCGCCCAGCATGAGCAGGTAGCCGTAGCTGATGGGGAACAGCAGGGCGTTGCCGTAAGGCGCGGCAGCCATGGCGTTGCCCTTCTTGCCACCCACCTCCGCCTGGCTGTGCTTGGGCAGGAAGTCGAGCAGTTTGGCACTGACGGCGATAGGACCGACACCGGCACCACCACCGCCGTGAGGACCTGCGAAGGACTTGTGGAGGTTCAGGTGGCACACGTCGGCACCCATGCGTCCGGGGCTGGTGATACCGATCTGGGCGTTCATGTTGGCGCCGTCCATATAGACGAGTCCGCCAGCACCGTGGATGATGTCGATAATCTCGAGGATGCCCTCTTCGAAGGCACCGTGGGTGGAAGGATAGGTAATCATGATGCAGGCGAGGTTGTCCTTATACTGTTCCACCTTGGCCTTGAGGTCGTCGATGTCCACATCGCCGCGGTCGTTGCACTTCACCACCACCACGGTCATGCCGGCTTTGGCAGCGCTGGCGGGGTTGGTGCCGTGGGCGCTGGCGGGAATGAGGCAGACATTGCGGTTGGGCTGGCCCTGGTCGATATGGTAGTTGCGGATGACGGTGAGGCCGCTGTATTCGCCAGCTGCGCCCGAGTTGGGCTGCAGGCTCACGCCGGCGAAGCCGGTGACGATGGCCAGCAGGTCTTCCATCTCGTTGATAAGCTCGTTCCACCCCTCGGTCTGGTCGGCGGGGGCGAAAGGATGGATGGCACCGAAGCCTGTCCAGCTCAGCGGCAGCATCTCGGCGGCGGCGTTGAGCTTCATGGTGCAGGAGCCCAGCGGTATCATGGCGCGGTTCAGGCTGAGGTCTTTCACCTCCAGCTTTTTCATGTAGCGCATCATCTCGGTCTCGCTGTGATATTTCGAGAACACGCTGTGGGTCAGGTAGGGGGTCTGGCGCATCAGGTTGCCGGGCAGCGAGGCTGTGGAGCAGCAGCAGCCGTTGCACTGCAGCAGCTCGGGGGTCTTGCCGGCGGCGGTGGCGAGGACGGTGATAATCTCGTTGACATCCTCCTTAGAGGTGGTCTCGTCGATGCTGATGCCGATGCACTCTTCGCAGATATAGCGGAAGTTGATGCCGTGCTCAAGGGCGACTTTCTTCACCACGTCGGTCTTCACGGGGCACTGCAGTGCGAGGGTGTCGAAGAAGGCACGGTTGTGCTGTTTGTAGCCATACTTCATCAGCTCGCGCTCGAGGACGGTGGCGATGGCATGGATGTTGCCCGCAATGCGGCGGATGCCTTCGGGGCCGTGCCATGCGGCGTAGAAACCGCTCATGATGGCCTGCAGGGCCGAAGCGGTGCAGATGTTGGAGGTGGCCTTGTCGCGCTTGATGTGCTGCTCGCGCATACCCAGAGCCATACGCAGGGCGGGGTTGCCCTTCACGTCGACACTCCAGCCGATGATACGGCCGGGGAAGGCACGCTTAAAGGTCTCGGTGATGGCGAAGAAGCCGGCATGAGGACCGCCGAAGCCCATCGGCAGGCCAAAACGCTGGTTGCTGCCAAAGGCGCAGTCGGCACCCATCTCGCCGGGGGTCTTCACCATGGCCAGGGCCATCAGGTCGGTGGCCATACCCACGAAGATACCCTTCTCGTGGCACTTGGCGATAAACTCGGTGTAGTCGCACACCTCGCCAAACTGGTTGGGGTTCTGCACCACCACGGCGAAGTATTGGGCGGGGTCGAAGGTGAAGTCCGCCACCTTGCCGGCGACAATCTCGATGTTGCGCGGAGCGGCGTTGGTGCGCATCACGTCGAGCGTCTGAGGCAGCACGCCCTCGTCGACAAAAATCTTGTTCACTCCGTCCTTCTGGGCCTGACGGCTGCGGCTGGCGTAGAACATCAGCATGCACTCGCCGCCGGCGGTAGCCTCGTCGAGCAGGCTGGCGTTGGCCATGGGCATGTGGGTCATGTCGGCCACCATGGTCTGGTAGGTCATCAAGGCCTCGAGACGGCCCTGGCTGATCTCGGTCTGATAGGGAGTGTAGGCGGTGTACCAGCCCGCATTCTCAAACACATTGCGCTGGATGACCGACGGCGTGATGGTGCCGTAGTAGCCCATGCCGATATAGGACTTGAACTGCTTGTTCTTCTTGGCCAGCTGGCGGCAGCGGTTGAGGAACTCATACTCGTTGATGCCGTCGGCGATGGGCATCGGCTCTTTCAGGCGGATGGCGGCAGGAACAGCCTTGTCGATAAGTTCGTCCATGGAGCTAACGCCGATTTCTTTCAGCATTTTCTCTTCGTCAGCAGACTTGGAGACACCGTTGTGTCTCGGAGTGAAATTGTTGCTAATCATATTGTTATTTTATAATTATTAATTAATTTATCTTACAATTCAGCCTACAAAATTACGACTTTTGTACGATATATACAAAAAAAATTCACCAATCAAATCCAAACTGCTCCTTCCGCATCCGTGCCACAGCACAAAATCCGCCATCAATACCCTGCCGATTCCCCTCGTTCCGTGCCGCATTCCACCGCGCCCTATTGCCTTGTGCCCCCCAGTCTCCCCCCTCGTCACTCCCTACCGTTTTTTACCGATTCTTACCGATTGGGACGCATTTAGTCGCTATTATAGCCATGAAGGGGGGAAGAAGGATTCTTGAAAAATGGGAGGTTCGAGGGAGTCACGTCAAGCGCGGTTGAAATGCTCTTCGGCATGTCGGTTGGCCCAACGCTCGGCATATAGGTTGTCGTGGCGGTGGTGGAGGAAGCCCGCCAGCTCGAGCCATTGGCTGACGAGACTGGGCAGTCCGACGACGGGCAAGTAGAGCCAGCCCCACAGCTGGCTGTCGAAGGTGTGTCCGTATTCGTGCAGGAGCATCCCGCCGGCATAGCGGCGGGCGTAATGCTCGAAGTCGGTCTGTATCTCCACAGGCAGCCACATCTGCACATGGCAGCCGAGCGACATGCCCGTGTAGGCGTGCTCGCGGCGGTGGCAGCAGGAGACGTAGGTGACGCCGTCGAGGGTGTCGACCCTTTCCACGTTGCCACAGAGGACACGTGTCTGAGAAACGATGTATCCGAGAAAGAATTGCGGCAGCTCCCAGATGAAGCGGGTGACGGCCTGGGCGATGCCGTGGCGGCGGTGGGTGTCGAAGCGGTAGCGGCTGCAAAACACCTGCCATGCGAGCTTTCTGTTCCTCATCAGTGCCAACAGGGTGAGCAGGATGGAAATGCCTTTGGCTGAGAGGAACAGCCACACCCCTACCCTGCCCACCTCGCTGTCGCCCAGCAAGAGGAGTATGGCGGCAGCCCATGTGGCAGCGGCTAGTGTGAGGGCTATGGTGCGCTGCGGCGGCATGGTGACGATGGTTTATTTGATGAACGATGTGGCCTGATGGGGCTCGCGCTCGGGATATTGCGGAGTGCCTTCGGCGTGGATTTGCCGCAGCAGGAATGCCATGTTGTCGGCCATGGTGCGCATGGTTTGCAGACCTTCGTCATCGAGTGCTGCCTCTCCTTCGGTGCGCCCATAGACGATGTTCCAATACTGCGAGGTGACGATGGGCATATTCTGCATCTGGAAGGGCATGAGCAGTGTCTGATACACCGCTGAGGCACCGCCACGGCGGCACACGGCTACGGCAGCGGCCGGCTTGTTCTGCATCACGTTGGAGGCGGCATAGCTCATGCGCTGTATGAGGCTGAGCACCGTGCCGTTGGGCTGGCCGTAGTAGGTGGGCGAGCCGACTATCAGGCCGTCGCATTGTGCCATCAGGTCGATAGCGCGATTGCAGAGGTCGTCGTCGAACACGCAGCGGTTGGTCTGGCTACAGTGGCCACAGGCCACGCAGCCATGCATCGCTTGTCGGCCAATCTGCAACAGTTCCGTGGTGATGCCGTTTTTCTCCAGTTGGCGGGCAGCCTCGGTGAGGGCGAGGTTGGTATTGCCGTTCTGACGGGGACTGCCGTTGATAAGAAGTACTTTCATATTGTGTGAATGTTTGAATGTCTGATTGTTTGAGTCTTTGGCCATGACGGAGCCGAACGGCGATGCCATCACCACCCCTGCGGCAGTTGCCATGGCTGATTTTTTGATAAATTCTCTTCTGTCCATTTGTATTGTTGATATGTTGATATGATTAAAAGGGTTTAAGGGGGTTTTAAAGTAAAAAGTAAAAAGTAAAAACTAAAATTAGCTGCCGCACCGGGATAATTTTCAATTTTCGAAGAAACTAAAATAGTAATTGGTGTCTAAATATTCTCCGTTCTCCCATATATACAAGGTGTCCCCATTGTACACCACAGCCGCTTTGTCCTCATTGAAGCTTGACACCCAGTCGTACTTTGGCTCAATGACCATCTTGCCTTCTGTGTCGATAAAGCCCCATTTATCGCCTACAAGCACTCCGCACAGCGTGTCGCAAAAGTCCAGCATATCGTCATACACGCATGGTATTACCACCATCATGGTTGAGTCAACGAAGCCATGTTTGCCTCCTAACTTGACTTGGAAGAGACCTGAAAAATTAGATTTAATTATGTCAGTTGTTGGTATTTGTATCATTGTATCTCTAGTGTTAATCCAAGTATATAGGTTGCTGCTGTCGGCCACAGTAGAGTCGGAAACAGACGGCTCCTCACTATTGCTCTTGCAGGCGGTTAAGGCAACGAGTGTAAGCAACGCAACGCAGAGTATCATTATCTTCTTCATCTTGTTATGTATTGTTGATATGATAAAAGGGGGTTAAGGGGTTTAAGGTTTAAGGGTTTAAGGGGTTTTTAAAGTAAAAAGTAAAAACTAAAATTAGTTGCCGCATCCGGATAATTATCAATTTTCAACTTTCGAAGTTTTTAATTTTGTTCATTCTTAGGGCGAACCTTGTGATACACATATTTGTCGGCCATTCTGTCATATCCTTCTACAAAGAACCAACCTGAGTTCCAAAACTCTTTTCTCCCCGTTGGAGCCCATTTAGGCGTGGTTTGATAGATGAGGGGATGTCCGGGTTTGCCCATCAAATCACATGGGTAGAAATAGATGTAGGCAGGCTCATCGCCAAGACCGCCCCACTCGATTGATATGCCGGCAATAAATCCGTCGGCGGTTAGTCTCATATTGCATAAGGGCATAATGGTCGTGTCGTCATGAAAGCGTGTACAGCAATAGTCGCCCAACCCCATTTCAATGAAATCCGTCCCCTCGAATGTGCAACAGCTACACTCGTCCATATCAAAGAGTGATTCTTGATTCGTTTTCTTAAGCCATTCGATGAAGTAGGCGGTATCGGTGGCATTGGGTTCGCGCTCGGAACGGATATAGTTATATTGGTCAGCGAAAAACTTGGCAGAGTCGAATTCGGCGGCAGTAATCTCCACATCTTCAAAGGGGCATTCGCTTTGAGTTGCCACATCGGTGATGGGCAGCGTGCTGTCGGCCACAGAGTCGCACACCGTCCCGTTCGTACATGCGACCAACAGTACGACAGCACAAGTCCAAATGAAGAACGACATCCTCATATCATTGAAATCAAGAGTTTCAATGATAACGAAGAACCCCAATTATTATTGCATTTTGCTGAATAGTATTAACTAAAGTTTGACAAGTAAATTCGGGTACAAATACTATTATGTAGAATACTCGTCAAAACGGCCTGAAAGACCAAACTCTCAGTAGCCCAAGGCAACGCCTTGGGTATATGGTATATGCGTCCAACGCCCTGAAAGGGCAAAAGCGTGATTCTTTTGCCCTTATTCAGGGCGTTGATAGCAGATCCTCTATTACCTAGGGCGATGCCCTAGGCTATTCGTCTTCTAGCCTTTCAGGCTGTAGGTATCCGCATTAGATATATAGTGACCTGTGACCAGTGACCTGTGATACGAGTGCTTTCGTGTCACTGGCCACTGTGCACAGGTCACTATATTTCGCGTCACTAATCACTATTCACTTTTTACCAACTATCCAGTCACAGTTCTCCGAATTGTGTTAAAAATGGCCACTCGGGTACATTTTCATCTGTATTTCAATAATTGTATGTATCTTTGCAAATTGAAATAATCGAAAAAACACCACCATTAAAACCTATCATTATGAAGAAATCATTGTTTGCAACAGTGCTGTTACTGTTGGCCGGTATGACCTTGAAAGCTCAAGAAAGTAACTACGCAAAGACCGACTTCGTTCCGGGCGATGAAATCATCTTCGACGACAACTTTGAACACGAGAAACTAGGCGAGTTCCCGCTGAGGTGGGATTTGCTGGACGGCTATGCGGAGACGGCACAGCAGAATGGCCGCAATGTGATTGCGTTTACGGACAACGGACTGGGACAGGTGATGCCGCTGATGAAAGAGAAATGGGATTGGCTGCCGGAGGTGTTCACGGTGGAGTTCGACCTCTATGTGGCTCCGATGAGTACAACCGACGAGGAGTCATCTCTCGATATGTGGATTTATTTTGGCGAACGCGGCGACGAGAGCTACTACAACGCCTCTAGCTATGTGCGCTTCTGGTATAGGGAAGACGGGTCGTGCAACCTCACGTGGTCCCTGTTGAAACCTGAC